>Ga0265293_10008783_pt1 | contig 14795 bp, 14 predicted proteins | sample Munlanlewell138R_FD_192505 | JGI IMG/M metagenome (GOLD analysis project Ga0265293, IMG submission 192505) | Leachate microbial communities from a municipal landfill in Southern Ontario, Canada - Leachate well 138R | ecosystem: Engineered > Solid waste > Landfill > Unclassified | place: Canada...
ATCGGTAATAGTTACGCGCGTGTCGAGCGTGAGGTTGATGATGTTGATGACCTGGATAATGCTTTCTCCCGTGAAGGAGGAAGTGAATGGTAACTCGGCGTCGGCTTCCGGCAACTCGATAGGCACGTTGTAGAAGTGTGAAAGCACCGGGATAACCTCTTTCAGTTTCATGTTGTTGAAAGTGAGCGAACGCCTGATGCCGTTAATTTCCATCTCGCTGTCTGGCGAAGTTACTTTCACGGTTTCATCCGCGGCACTGTAATGGACGACCATACCGGCACTGCATAGCAAAGGGATCACCGGGTCGTTAGGAGTGAACCGGACCGTTCCCGATTCAACGATAAGCCGGGTCTCGTTATCGCCGGTAATCACGGTAAATTCCGTGCCGAGCACCTCTACTCGTGCCGAGGGCGTGGAGACGATGAAGGGTTTCGCGTCATCACGTGCCACCGTGAACGTGATCTCTCCCCGCATCGAGACGTACCGTCCGGTTTTGCCAAAATGCCTGTTGTATTCTAGGGTGGCTCCCTTTTGCATCACGATCCCGGTTTGGTCGGGAAGGGTGAATCTCGTGTTGTCGGCGTCTGCAAGCAACTGCTGCGATCGGTTTACTGTTATCCACACGCCGACTACCGCGACGAGCAGCAGGAGGACTGCAGCAGCCATACGTGTTACCAGCGATGCGCGTCGCGCTTTCCTTACTACTCCAAAGCCTGGAAGGGAAGCAGTCACTCTTCTCCACCCGTTCGAGGGCTCGAACACCCCCTCCCGGTAGTGTCGAGCCACGAAACGGACAGCTTCATCCATATTTCGACGGCTCTTTTCCATTGCTTTCTTGCTTGTAGTTTAAGAACTTCTTCTCGTTATTGACAAAACATCGGATTTCTGATTAAACGACGCAAAAACAGTCGCGGGATGTTCGTACCCCTTGGGTGTGTCGAGATCATTTCCCGTTTCGCCGTTTCACAAGAAGTACCCCAGCGATAAGGATACGCTCCACATGGAGATATCAGGCTTCACGGTTCGGCCATTCAGGGAATACCCGAAGGCAGCCATATTGTTCAACACCTGTCGGAAACCGAGGCCAACGGTAAGCAGTTCCCCTATCTCCACCCCGCCTTTCAAGGCGATGCCCGCGTTAAAGCGTTGCAACATTAGAAAGTTGTCTTCCGTTTCTCCCATTACTTGTATCTCGGGCTCGAATAGGCTCCATTTCATTTTTATATGATCCCCTTCCCACGAATGCTTCACGTACTGTTCCGCTTTGAGCGCGTAGCTCCCGAAAGCGCCTCCCGCCACAAAGAGTTGCATACCGGGCGATAACCTGAACTTCAGCTTCGCGTAGAGCGGAATCTCCAGTGTTTGCAAGCTCACGTGCCCTTCCATTGTAAACCCTTCGGGTAGTTCACTTCCCTGGTAATACTTGTCCGGGTTAATGGTCGCTCCCCGGTGGGAGTAGATTAGGCCGCTTTCCAGTCCGAAGCGGTGACCGAACATGTGCTCTGCTGCGAGGCCCGCGTGAAAACCCGTGCGGGTAGAAAAGATATCCGCTTCCACCCCGTTGAGTAGTAAGGATTGGTTCGATAGGTCGGGGCCGGCCTGCAGGCTTGCCCTGAACTGGGCCCGCGCGGGGAAGGTCGTAACGAAGGCCAGTAAAAAGAGGACAAAAATAGGTTTCCTATTCATAATGATCTTGACTTACTTGTTCACCAGCTGCGAAAACTCAGGAAAACGGTGGCCATCAGGTTGGAGATGCTTACCGGTTCTTTATATTCCATGTTTTGTCCTTCAAAGTTAATTGAATTGATAGTCCCGAGCGTGTAGGAAAGTTTCAGTCCCACCCCGGTTTTAGCATTCAACTTATACTCCCCGGCCACTCCTGCATTGAACCCAAATGTGGTCTGGTTGCCATCAACCACCCTGCCGTCGACCGTTATTCTGTCCATGTAGAACATCGGCCCTATCGCGAACGAAGAGACCAACAGGAATTTGTCGGTCTCGCTGCGTCCTGCAAAAGAAGGCCCTACGAAAAAGACATTCTGCGACTCTTTGTAACTATTGGCATTTCCATAGTCGGGAATCTCAATGTTGTTCCCCGAAGTGGACGAGGAGCAAAAGTTGACGTTGAGCCCAAGTCCCCAGCTTTCCTTGAAGAAATATTGCGCGTCGGCATCAAGGGTATAGCCATGGCGCAGCTTCTTGTTGAGGTCGTCGATTTTGGTATCGCCTGTTTTTTCAACTTTGCCAAGACGAAAGGCATACCCGCCACCTACCGAGAAGCGGAAATCCTTGTAACCTCGTGGAATCTGGTACTCCACTTCATACGGTGTTTGTTCTTGGGCGAAGGCAGCCAAGGGAGACAGTCCGAAGATAACGACTGCCGTGAGCATGATAGAATAGATGCGTTTCATTGATGTAAATAATTAAAAGTTTTTATTTCTTTTTAAGCACATGATATCTATAAGACGCGGGAAGATGAAAATCCCTCACTCCATCGGGAGAATTTTTAAAAAGGATAAAAAAACGAGAATCCTCACGAGCATGCCCGGCTCCTTTCTTTTATCGAAATTCGTGGTGCTCGTTCGTCGCTTCCTGCTCAAAGAAGTCAGGCAAAGAAAAAAAGATACGTCTTGAGATCCTTGGAGCGAAGCGATTGCATGGCACGAAAAACGTGGTTTTCAACGGTTTTAACGGTCAACCCCGCCTCCTCAGCGATTTCTTTATAATTCATCCCGTCCCGTTTAGCCATCAGGAATATCTCACGGCGGCGTTCCGGCAGCTCATCGATCATTTTCCAGATACGCGCTTCCATCTCGGTGCGCTCCACTTACTCCTCTTCCGAAAGCCATTCATCGGCTGCTACTTGATCGAGCGTGGTAGTGGGTTTCGCGTCGCGTACGCGGGTCAGGCAATTATTTCGAACCGCGGTGTAGAGATACGATTTGACCGATTTAATCGTATCTAACTGTTCCCGCTTGTTCCACAGGCTCACGAAGGTCTCTTGGACCACATCTTCGGCTTCCTCCGCGCTGCCCATGAAACGGAGGGCATGCAAGCAAAGCGGGCGGTAGTAGGCGTGAAAATGTTTGGAAAACTACTTCTCTAATACCTGCATTAACAATCAATGATAGCGTGTCTGCAAAAGTAGTAAAATTAAATATATTATTTCTGAAAAGGCAGATATTTAAAATGCAGCCGCTTTTGGAAAAAGGCCTCTCTTTGGAGCAACAAGTAATTTATAACAAAAAAATCAAGATATGGCAACGATTATCAGCAGCAGGCAATTTCGGGATAAGTTCTTCCTTCATCGATATCCTTCAGCCCTCTTTCTATTCCCGTTTTTTGTTCATCGGTAAGATTGTCCCACCACTCATCGCAACCGTTGTCACTTTCTTTAACAACCTTCAGGTAATTGATCATCTCATCATCCTCAAGTTGGATGAGCCACTCGATGAGTCCCATTTTTATTGCATCGTGTCCCATAACCCGCGTTTTCGGGTGTAGCCAAACTACTTTACTTCGACGGTGCGCCTTTCTTGGCTGCTTTGGAAGGCCAGCTCAATGATACGCATCACGTCGCGGGCCTCCTCGGGCTTCACGGCCAGTTCGGCTTTGCCGTTGATGGCATCGCGTAGGTTGATGAAGTACTCGCGGTAGTCGCCTTGCTCGCTCTCCACCTTGCCTTGGAATTTTACTCCCTCGTATTCGGCGTTAAGCGTTCCCCAGATGCTTTCGGGTTCACGGCCCCAGTCGTTCCCGACGGGTTTGGCGCCTCCGTCGAGCGTGGCTTCTTGCACGTCCAGCCCGTACTTCACGAACGATCCGTTGGTGCCGTGGAGCATGTACGTGGCACCGGGTATGCGGCAGATCATGCCCGACTTCAAGGTGGCGGTGAAAGTGGGGTAGTGGAGCCGCACGTCGAAGTGGTCATCTGCTTTTGCCCAAGGGCGTTGCTTGTTAATCTCGGCGGTAACGGCTGTCGGCATCCCGAAGAACCAGAGGGCTTGGTCGATCAGGTGTGAGCCCAAATCGTAAAAGATACCTGAGCCGGGCAGAGGTTCTTCCCGCCACGCGCCTCGTGGACGCGGGTCGGTGCGGTATCGGTCGAAGTGGGTTTCGTAATCCACTATCTCTCCCAGCAGCCCGCTGTCGAGCAGTTTCTTCACGGTCTTGGTGTCGCTCGTGAAACGGCGGTTATGGTATACGGTAAGGATCTTTTTTTGCTGTTTCGCGATCCCGATCAGCTCATTGGCCTCGGCGGCGTCAATCGTGAACGGTTTCTCCACCACCGCATGCTTGCCCGCGAGGAGTGCCTCTTTAGCCCAACGGAAATGGTCGGTATTCGGGGAGGTGACGATAACCAAGTCAATGTTGGGGTCGTTGATGATATCTTCCCCACCGGGCACAATTTCCGCGGAGGGATAACGTTCTTGGGCGAGTGCCTTCCGTTCGGGATTGGCGGTGCTGATCATGGAGAGTTCGTATCCTTCCACGACGTCGATAAAAGGAGCGTGAAAAACGCGGCCGGAAAGCCCGTAGCCGATGATGCCTGTGCGAATGTTGGATGCCATAAGGTATGAGTTTTTAGCTTAATGAAATAGTTATATATCCAAAGATACGTATTATTTTTGAATACCGAGGAAATCGAAGAGTTTTGCCATGGCGAGGGCGCGATGGCTCAGTCGATTCTTGTCGGCTGGAGTCATTTCAGCGAAGGTCTTCTCCTCTCCCTCGGGCATAAAGAGGGGATCATACCCGAAGCCTTTGCCGCCTCTTTTTTCGTGCGTAATGTGCCCCTTGACTATTCCCTCGAAAAGGTATTCATTGCCGTCGGTCAATAAAGCGATCACGGTACGAAATTGGGCGGTGCGGTTATCGACTCCCTGCAATGCCTTGAGCAGCTTGTTCATGTTGTCTTCCGGGTTGCACGAGGGGCCGGCGTAACGGGAGGAGTAGACGCCGGGAGCGCCGTCCAGCGCGTCGACCTCTAAGCCGGTATCGTCGGCAAAACAGTCGTACCCGTAGCGCTCCTTCACGTGCTTCGCTTTAAGCAGGGCATTCTCTTCGAGGGTGCTGCCTGTTTCTTTGATCTCCTCGTGACAATCAATTTCATCTAAACCGAGTATTTTTACTTGGCCATTCACGATCTCGCGTATCTCGGCCAGTTTATGCGGGTTATGTGTCGCGAAGACGATTGTTTTCAACTCTTTTTCCATTCTTGGGTTTTCTTTTCTGTATCGTGTGGCTATTGCCATTGAGCGGTTATCGGTCTTGTAGTTAACGGTAAAATCACTTGCGAGAGTTGCACTATCTATTCTCGAAAGCGCTACCGGGTTATTGCGACCTGATCCGTTGTTGTCTCTCTCGCTCGCGCTGTTTCAGCAGGGCTTCCCGTTCCCGTTGCCGTTCTTTCAACGCGCGCTCACGCTGTTTGATTCTTTCCTGGCGTTCTCGTTCCCTTTCCTTGAGCAGTTGCTCGCGGCTTTTGGGTGTTGCTGTCCCCTCGGTTTGCCGGAGGGCTTGGGCTTCTTTCTCCTCGAGTAGCCTTTTCAATTCACCGGGTGTGGGGGGCGCGAGCAGGCTATCCGTTTGTATGGGCGCGTTCCATCGGGACACTCCTGTCACATCCACCGGTACGGTGTTCAAAGGTACGGTCTTTTCCGGTTTCCTCGATTCTTTTCCGGGAGAAATCGCGAGGCTGTCCTCCACTGCTTCGATTAAATCAGCCGGGACCAGAGGGTCCGTACTCTCGCTGCTTCCTTTTGGCTCGCTGCTTCCTACGTTCGTTTCCAAGGCTATCGGCTCTGCATCAAAAGCGGTTGCCAAGAACGCGAGGTACTGCTCCACGTCCGCTCCCCTGTGCAAGAGGCCAAGGTTTTCTTCCGAGATGGCAAGGAGTATCGCTTCTTCAAGAAGAGCTGTTCGAAAGAGGGAGTCTGCTTCCAATACTCGCGCGTAGCGGTTTGCCTCGTCGAATGATGGGAACGGACGGATGGAGAGAGCCCCGGGTCGCGTGAGCGGGATAAAAGAGACGTCGAACGTCCGAAGGCGGTACCGCTCGAAATTAAAGCGGGTGGTGGCAAAGAGAAGCTGCTCGTAATCTTGCCCCCGTGACTCCGGTAGGAGTAGGAGTGTATGCGGGACATCTCGTTCAGGGCTGAATACTACCGGTTCGCTTTCGATGCTTTTGCCGCTGTGGCTTTCATGATGAAAACGATTGCCTCGAAGCCACCGTGTCCGGAAGAAACTCCAGTGGTCCTCCTGAATGATGCTATCGGCCAATTCTCCACTTTGCGGTCGTTCGGATATAGCGCGAGGCATGGGGGATGTGTCCTTCTTGTCGCCGGGTAGTTCGGCTAACTCGATGTCAGGCACCTTCTCGCGAACGTGCAGGGCCAAAGAGTCGTTCCCCGCCAGTAGACTGATGTCATGGAGACGGCGGTACACGGAGAGGCTGTCTACGTCGTTCCCTTTCCATTGCAATCGCTCCCACTCCTTCCATAATTTTCCTTGACGCTTGCCGGTTGTTAATGCAAGTTGGTACGCGGTCGCGTTCTGAACGATCTCGCGCGGGGTGGAAAGCCCTTTCAGCTCGTTGAACGCGCGGTGAGCTTGTTCTTTTTCTCCCTGCAGGGTATAAAGTTGGGCCAAGAGGAACTGCAACCGCTTTTTCTGTTTGAATCGCTTTTCTGACCGGATCGACTCCTTCAGGTAGGGAATGGCTTGGGCATAATCCCCGCTTTGTAGGTAGTACCGGGCATTGACCTCCGCAAGTAATTCCTCCAGCTGCCCGGGAACGGGGGAGGTTTTCAAGCCGTATATAATTTGTTCCGCTTCGTACTGCCGGCCCATGCCGATGTAAGCTTGTGCCATCCATAGCCGTGCCTCGTACGCCGTGCCGCTTTCGGGTCCAAAGATACGGATTGCCTCGTTGAAGACCGAAAGCGCCTGTTCGTGGTCGCCGTTCTGCACGTGTGCTTTCCCCATCAGCAGCCAAGCTTGATGGATAAACGGGTTAAACTCGTTTTGTCGCAGCCATTGCCGATATTCCGGCGATCCCGGTCGGGACGGATCTCTCCGGGGCTTTGCCGAGATGGAGTGTTCCCGTATGGCATTTTCGGTTTTATCGATCACGGCGTTAAACGGGCCGCCGGCGATGCTTTTAGAGGTGTCGGGCAGGGCAGGGGAGTAGGGCAGTAGCCGCGAGTAGTCTTCCGAAAGGCTCTCCAACTGCTGGTCGAGAATCTCTTGGTACGTTTTTTCCGCGTTGTAGTAGACATTGTACCGGGTGGTGAACTCGTGGTACGCGCGGCTGCCGCGGGTGTTATCACGGGTGGAGCACCCCGTGCAAAGCAGCAAGCAGGCCCATCCGAGAACGAGTAGCGTGATATGATTTTTCGAGTGCATCAGGAAGCAAATTATGCCGGGTCGTCAATTTTACTAAATTTAGACATTTTCTCGCAACGACATAATCCAAACGAGTTTGTCTTCTGTTCATTGCTTAACGAAAATGTTTGCTTCTATAACTCGAAAAATGCGGTTTTATTGTCTTTCTGATAAAGAACGTTAAAATGTATCCACCGTATGAAGTGGATTAATCCCTGGGTTGTCGCCCTTTTGGTATAATTACCGGATATGCTGCGCACAAGTATGGTTATTTCCCACGTAACGTACATAGAAAATATTATCTTCATAATTGAAAAACACATACCATTGTGTATTATCATTTTTCTTGAAAACCGAATAACACAGATCCTTACCATATCGTGAAAAATAAGGCGGAGCAATTTTACTCACCTTATTCGGCAAGGTGTCGTAGATATCCGATATTAAAGAATATACATATTCTATGGCATCTTCCTTAAATCCAAAATAGTCCTTGTTGTAAAGTAATTCGATCAGCTCAACTAAATAATCTTCGACTACAGGGGCAACGATAACTTGTTTCATTCCTTATCAAAAAGTTTTTCAATACGGGGGATGACACGGTTTAATAATTCTTCTTTTGTCAGCCCGTTTCGGATATCATCATCCGTTATCACCCTGTCACGTACGACTAAATGAATTAACTTATCTCCTCTCTTAACAACAACAGGTTGCGTTTCTGCCATTTCCAGGTATTTCTTTTGTTGATTCCGCAAATCAGTTGGACTAATGACTATCATATTTGAAAAGTTTAATTGTTTCCACAAATGTACGATTTTTCGTACATCAGCAATATGCATATAAGGTTAATAAATGTTTTACCTGATACATGCAACTTTTATGTTAGACTTTTAAGGTATATATTATTTTGAGTTTGATGGTATTGAGAGATAGGTTTTTATCGCCTTCACGGCTTTGCCGATGAAAAACATCACGATAAGCACGAAAATGATGAACGCGCCGGAAGGAACGTTCAAGTAGTACGAAAGGAACAAACCCGCGACACACCCCACGAAACTGAAGAGAATGGAAAGCGAGATGATTTTGGAGTAATTCACGGTAAACAGGTTGGCCGTCATTTGCGGCACGGTGATAAGCGACATCAGCAGCACGATGCCTACCAGCCGGATGCTCAGCACGATGGTGACGGCAATAAAGAGCATCATCGTGTACTCGATAAACTGGGTGGGTACGCGCCGGGTACGCGCGAACTCGGCATCGAATGACACGGCGACGATCGCGTGGTAGAACAGGGCGAAGAAAAACAGGAGGACCAACGACAAGACGACCAGCGCCGCGATGTCGCGCCGGGTGATAGTGAGGATGTTGCCAAACAGGTACTCCGAAAGGTTGGGCGCGTAGCCTGGTGAGAGGAACGTCAGCACGATGCCGATGGCCATGCCGAGCGACCAAAAGACCGCGATGGCAGAGTCTTCCCGCACGCCCTGCCTGCTCGAGAGCCACTGGATGCCAAATGCGGAGAAAACTGAGAAGGCCATGGCAGACAGCAAGGGGGGAAAGCTAAAGTAGAAGCCGATGCCCAGCCCCCCGAGGGAGGCATGCGTGATGCCGCCGCTGATAAATACCAGCCTCCTGGAGACGACGTAGGTGCCGATGACCCCGCAGGCGATACTCGCGAAAAGACTGCCCAGAAGGGCATTCCGGAAGAAAGCATACTGGAGTAACTCGGCTATATCCATCAGGTGTCGCCCGCTTAGGCGTGCATTTTATGGCTTCTCAACTCGTTCACGAACATCAGCACTTCGTCCTTCAACTGGTCGGGAACGGGGATCTCTCGCATCTGTAGGCTTCTTACCCAGCGGGGCTTCTCTTCGTCCATCACCGAGTAAAATACCTCGCGGAACTCCTCTACCTCGTTTTCCACGTAGGCCGATGAATCGCGGTGAGAGTACTTGTCCAGCTCTTCATCGTCGAAATACTCCGGTTCCTTCTCGAACGCGGCGATCAGGCTATCTTTTTCACATATCTCGTGCGCGCCGCAACAGCCGCTATCGCCCAAGTCGATGCTTGGTTCGGTGGCTTCACGTTCTTGGGTATTGCCTTTTCTTCGTTGTATGTAGTTAGATATCACGAGCGATACCACGAAAAAGACAACGATGCCGATAAACAGGTATATACTTTGCATAATCTACTCCTTTTTTAAAATTTTAAATCCCGCAAGTTCCAAGTCGCTCCAGAACTTGGGATATGATTTGAAAACTACTTGGGGGTCATTAATTCGCGTGGAACCAAAAACGATTGCCCCGGGTGCCAACGACATGGCCATGCGGTGGTCGTCGTAGGTGTCCATCGCGGGCTCTTCTTCTGGGTCGCATCGTTCCCCGTCCCATTCCAACATGCCAATCTCGTTTTCTTGGAGCACGAAGCCCAGCTTCTTTAGCTCGTTAATAAGCGCTTGCACGCGATCTGTCTCTTTAATTTTGAGGCTTTGAATACCCGAGAATAAAAAGGGCACACCTAAGAAACAACACGTAGCCGCGAAAGTTTGCGCGAGGTCGGGTTCATTCACGAAATCGTGGAAAAACTTCTTGGCCTTTCGTTGAACGTTCCTAATTATGATCCCGTCTTCCACGAACTCGGTACTTACCCCCAAGTCGGCAAACAGGGACGCCACTTTCGCGTCGCCTTGGAGACTTGTTTTTTTTAATCCTTTCAAATGTACTTCCGAACCGGGCAGCATTGATACCATCTCGTACCAGTATGAAGCGGCTGTCCAGTCGGCTTCTACCACGTGGTGGATTGGCTTGTATTTTTGGGATTTAACCGTGATGTCGTTGTTGACCCATTTGCTCTTTACTCCACATTGTGCCATCATGCTCATGGTGAGGTCGATGTAGGGCTTGGAGACAATGTTCTTTTCGATGTGTATGACCAGCCCGTTTTCCATGAGCGGGGCCACCATCAGCAGTGCCGATATGAACTGCGAGCTGATGTTGCCCGCGAGGTACACTTCGCCACCCTTGAGCTTTTTCCCTTTGATCTTGAGCGGGGGAAATCCCTCCTTCTCGAGATAGTCGATTTCCGCGCCGAGAGCCACGAGCGTATCTACCAACGGGTGAATGGGGCGTTCGTGCATTCTTTTTGACCCCCTCAGGGTCCACTCGCCCTCCATCCCGGCCAAGAAAGCGGTAAGGAAACGCATGGCGGTACCGGCAGCTTTCACGTCGAAGACGTTCGAGTTGGAGTTGAACGCGTCGATGATGACCTGGGTGTCTTCGCAGTCGGACAGGTTCGTTATAGGATTGGTGCTTAAACTCAACGCGTTGAGAATAAGGGCCCGGTTGCTTATACTTTTTGAGGCAGGCAATGTTACTGCCGCTCGTATCGCTTCGGGCGGAAAAACTGTATACTGAAGTTGCATTATGGCGCGCTTTTTTTCTTTTCTACCTACAAAAATACAATTTTATAATGTAGGAACGAATATTTCGTTTTGCTTTTACGTTGTTTAAGTTAATTCAACTATTCTGTTAAGCCAAATGAGCAGAGCCAAGCTTGCTTGTGCTATGCCATGGCGAAGAATAGTCTATGAGTTTTTTCTTCATCCCTCACCCTGCTAATCCATAGATAAAAATGCTCAAGATCGCGATGGGAACCACGTAACGTACCAAGAAAAGGTAAGGCTTGAGCAGCTTGGCCCGTGTTGGTAGCTCTCCCTCGTTGGTTAGCTGTAGAAGTACCAGGTTCCTTTTTAGTTTCCAGCCGACGAAAAGGCAAATGAAAAAGCCGCCTACCGGCAGCATGAACTTGGCCGTGGCAATATCAAGCACGTTAAAAAACAAAGCGGAGTACGAAGAGAATATGCCCAGGACGATGGCGCCCGACGTTACCAGCAGGGTGCTCTTTTTTCTGGAAATCCGGTATTCCTCGTGCAGGTAGAGGGTGACTACCTCCATCAACGAGATGGTAGAGGTGAGCGCCGCCAATGCCAGCAAGCAAAAAAAGAGTGCCGACCACATCATGGAAAGCGGCATTTGGTTAAAGAGCTCGGGCAGGGTGATAAAGAGGAGCCCCGGCCCGCCCGCGACCAGTTTGTCCACGATCGTCTCGGGGTTTGCTGTCAACGCGAAGGCCGACGGGAAGATGACCACGCCGGCGAGAATAGCTACCAGTATGTCGAGCGTCGACACTTGGATGGAAGTTTTTGCCAAGTCGGTGTTATTGTTAAAGTATGATCCGTACGTGATCATGCATCCCATGCCAAGGGAGAGCGAAAAGAAGGCTTGCCCCATCGCGTCCAGGAACAGGGTCGATTTCACGTCAGCGAGGTCGGGTCGGAAAAGAAAGTTGAGCCCGCTGGCGGCACCCTCCAGCGTGATGGATCGGACGGCCAACACGATCAGCAGAAGGAAGAGCAAGGGCATGAATATCTTCGCGGAGCGTTCGATCCCTTTTTTCACACCGGAGACAATGAAAAAGGCTGACAGGAAGATAAAAGCGATCATCCACGCGATTTGTCTCCAAGGATTGGCTTGTATCGTGCCAAAGTGCGCCGTGAGGTCGCCCACCCGGGAGAGGCTGCCCGAAATGGATTGAAAAAAATAGTCGAGTGTCCATCCGCTCACCACCATATAGAATCCCATGATCATGAATCCGGTGAGTACGCCCAGCCTGCCCACCCACTTCCACGGAGTGCCGGACGCGAGTTTGTTAAAGGCACCCGCGGTATTGGCCCGGGCGGCGCGCCCCACCATGAACTCGCTTATCATGAGGGGGATGCCGAAGAAAAGGATGCAGACCACGTAAACGAGGATAAAGATGGCGCCGCCCCCGTCGGCGGCCTGGCTCGGGAAACGCCAGATATTTCCTAAACCCACTGCAGACCCTGCCGCCGCGGCCACGATCCCGATTTTTGAAGCGAACGTTACTCGTTTGTCTGCCATACTATGCTGTTTTTATTCAAGTTTCGCTTGTGTCGTGTTTAGAGCTTCCACTCCACGCCTTCCTTGGTATCTTTAATCTCCACACCCGCCGCTTTCAGCTCGTCGCGTATCTTGTCGGAAGTGGCCCAGTCCTTGTTTTCCCGGGCAGTCCGACGTATATCCAAGATGAGATTCATCAACCCCTTGATCACGTCGCCCCCCCCCATCGTCTTTGTCTCGTCCACCAGCCCTAACACCTCGAAAACGAAGGTGTGCATCACGCGCTTCAACACTTCCAGGTCGTCCGTGCTAATCGTTTCCTTTTTGTCGTTCACGGAGTTGATTGCCCGCACTCCCTCGAACAGGTGAGCGATCAGCACCGGGCTGTTAAAGTCGTCGTTCATTGCTTCGTAGCACTTTCCTTCCAAGTCGCCGATGCTTATCGAGGAGGAGCCGGAGGGTGTCAGCTTCTCCAGCGTGGAAAGGCTTTCCATCAATTTCTTATACCCTTTTTCTGCTGCTTGCAACGCCTCGTTGGAAAAATCGAGTGTGCTGCGGTAGTGTGATTGTGCCATGAAGAAACGCACCGTCATGGGCGAGTATCCCCGCTCCAGCATGGGGTGATCGCCGGTGAACAATTCCTTGGGAAGGAACCCGTTTCCGGCGGTCTTAGACATGCGCACGCCATTCACGGTGAGCATGTTGGTGTGTACCCAGTAGTTGGCCGGAGCCGTGTGATTACAGGCTTCCGACTGTGCGATCTCGTTGGTGTGATGGGTGGCTTGAAGGTCCATCCCGCCCCCGTGGATGTCAAAACGGGTGCCCAAATACTTGGTACTCATGGCCGAGCACTCGATGTGCCATCCGGGAAATCCCCATCCCCACGGAGAGGGCCATTGCATGAGCGTCTCGGGCTTCGCTTTGATCCAAAGCGCGAAGTCGAGCCGCCCCCGCTTCTCGTCCTGCCCGTCCAACTCGCGGGTGCCCTCCAGCAGGTCTTCCAGCTTGCGGTTCGTCAGCACCCCGTAATCGTGTTTCTTGCTATATTTCTCCACGTCAAAATAAACAGATCCGTTTACCTCGTAAGCAAGTCCCTCCTTCATGATATCCTTGATCATCTCGATCTGTTCCAGGATATGCCCCGTGGCGGTGGGTTCGATGCTGGGGGGGAGGGTGTTGAAGAGCGAGAGTACCTCGTGAAACCCGAGGGTATACTTTTGGACAATCTCCATCGGTTCCAGTTGCTCGATCTTGGCCCGCTTGGCAAACTTGTCCTCGCCCTCGTCACGGTCCCCCTCCAAGTGTCCCGCGTCGGTGATGTTACGCACGTAACGTACCTTGTAGCCCAGGTGTAGCAGGTAGCGATAGATCATGTCGAACGAGATGAACGTGCGGCAGTTTCCCAAGTGGATATCGCTATACACGGTGGGTCCACAAACGTACATCCCTACCATGGGGGGGTGCAACGGCTGAAATGGTTCTTTCGTTCTACTCAGTGTGTTGTATATGACCAGTTTTTTTGCTTTTTCGTTGTCCATAAAATAACCTCTGTTTTTTCTGAAGAGAGACAAAAATACAAATTTAAGCGAGACCAACAGCCGTTTGCATAAAAAAGAACAAAAAGTGCTTTCTTTGTTATGTTGTTTTGCATATTTTTAATACTTTTGTCGCTTTTTGCATGGTCGAGATTGAATCACCAATGAATGGAGGAGTCTAATTCAACTTATATATTTTTAAACAAACAGAATCTTTATGGTACGTAAACTTGTTTTTTCCCTTGCCATCTTGTGTGTGGCAGGATCAATGCAGGCACAAAACCTGCAGCTGCACTTCGATCCGAGAAGCTCGCTGTATGGCGATAAAATTGATGCCCCCATCAACTACCTGACGGCCACGTTCGAGATGTTTAAACCCGACCAGTGGGGAAGCACCTTCATGTTCGTGGACCTTGATTTTAATTTCGACAAGAGGAATCCGGGGCTTGCCTATGCCGAGATCGCGCGCGCGATTAACTTGGGCGATTTCCCGTTGAAGGCGCATATCGAGTATAACGGTGGCCTGGGGTTGGTGCGAGGTACCGACTTTAGTTTTTCTATCCCGAGTTCTTACCTGGGCGGGTTCGGGTATCCGTTTCAGTTGGGCAACTTCTTTATGAACACCTACGTGGCGTATAAGCTGAATGCTTTTCAGGAGTTGAGCCATGACGCGCAATGGACGTTCACGTGGAACGCGTCGTTCGCGAACGATAAGTTGTCGCTGGCCGGTTTCTTCGACCTGTGGAGCGAGAACAAAAGTCGTGCCGGTGAAGGCGATGTGTCGGGCAAAAAACTGGTGATGCTGTCTGAACCGCAGATTTGGTACAATATCTCGCCTAACTTATCGGTGGGAAGTGAGATCGAGCTGAGTTACAACTTCGTGCTTGGAGCCAATAAGTTTTACGCTATCCCTACCTTGGCAACCAAGTGGAATTTTTAATTTAACGCGTTGCAA
>Ga0265293_10008785_pt1 | contig 14794 bp, 14 predicted proteins | sample Munlanlewell138R_FD_192505 | JGI IMG/M metagenome (GOLD analysis project Ga0265293, IMG submission 192505) | Leachate microbial communities from a municipal landfill in Southern Ontario, Canada - Leachate well 138R | ecosystem: Engineered > Solid waste > Landfill > Unclassified | place: Canada...
AAACAGATGATGTTGAATGCCAATCAGGATGACGTGATACTAATCGAGAGCCCGGTGGGTTTACCTGGTCGGGCCCTGAAAAACCCGTTTACTGAGTTGGTCAGCCGTGGTGCCACCCGGATCACAAAGTGCGAAAAATGCTTAAAAAAATGCAGTTCAAAATACTGCATCATGGAAGCCCTTAAGAAATCAGTGTCGGGTGATACCGACCATGGGATCGTCTTCTCCGGGGAGAATGTCTACAAACTCAAAAACATTCTCCCCGTCAAAGAGATCATGGGCCAGCTAGCTGCGGAGCTTGATGCCGCTCTGGCTTAACAGTTGCTCAGAGTAGTTCTGCCCGTAATTGTTGACCTGACTTAGGAGAAAGGTACGCAGGGGGGATATCCAAGACCGATCGTGCCCCCGTCTCCCCCTGCTTGCTTAATCTGGCAACAGCACGGGCAAATGCGACCAAGACACTGCCGGTAAACTCCGGATTGCTTTCTAAGGCTAGGCTAAATTCGCTCCGTTGTTTGGTCTCTTCTCCGGTACGGCCGGTTCTGATTACAACCCCTCCGTGCGGCATCCCGGAATGCTGCTCGTGGAGCTCTTGAGCAGTGACAAAGTGAACAGTCGTTTCATAGTCAGCAAAATAGTTCGGCATGGTTTTTATGGCGTGCTCTATCCGAGCCAAATCAGTCTCCTCTTCGGCCACTACATAGCACTCACGAATGTGCTTTTCCCCTGTCGTCAATAAGGGATTATCACCGGCACGAACCCTTTCAATGGCTTCTGAAACCGGGATCGTGTATTGTATTGCATCTTTAACCCCAGCTATTCTCCGCACCGCATCAGAATGTCCCTGACTGACCCCTTTACCCCAAAAAGTATAGGTATTTCCTTCAGGTAAGATGGCTTCAAAATATAGACGAGCTAGCGAAAATAAACCGGGATCCCACCCTGTCGAGATCAGACTCAAAGTCCCAGCCTGTTTCGCGGTCTGGTCCATCTGCGCAAAATACTCGGGGATCTTGGCATGCGTATCAAAACTATCCACAGTATTAAAATAGGCCGCAAGCATCGGACCCTGCTCAGGTAGGTCAGTGGCTGAACCCCCACAGAGAATAAGCACATCGATCTTGTCTCGGTACTCCAAAATTGTCGAAATCTGGACCAACTTACAGCTCGCAGCGACTTCATCCGGATCCCGACGCGTAAAAATTGCCACCAGTTCAAAATCCTCATTTTGCTGGAGCGCCTTTTCAACGCCTTTCCCGAGATTTCCGTAACCGACAATCCCAACTTTAATCTTTTCACTCATCTAGGCCCACTCCTTTTCCGCTTTGCGCCCGATATAGTTTGGCATATAAGCCGTTTAATTGCAGAAGTTGATCATGTTTACCCATTTCAACTATCTCCCCATCGGCAAGTACCACGATCTGATCCGCATCCTGAATTGTCGACAGCCGATGCGCAATGACAACTGTCGTTTTATTTTGTTTAAGCCGATGTAACGCCTCTTGAATCAGGGCCTCCGTTTGCGTGTCCACTGCCGAGGTCGCCTCATCCAAGATCAAAATCGGGGCATCTTTCAGAACCGCCCGAGCAATCGAGATCCGCTGTTTTTGTCCGCCCGACAGTTTAACACCTCGCTCACCAACCGGCATCTCATACCCTTTCTCGAGTTTGATGATGAATTCATGGGCATTGGCAGTCTTGGCAGCAGCAATAACTTCGTCACGCGTCGCTTCCGGCCGACCAAACAGAATATTATCGTACACCGTTCCGTTAAATAAAAAGACATCCTGAGAGACGATGCTAATCTGTTTCCGCACCGAGGCCACTTTCAGGCTACGAAGGTCATGGCCGTCAAGGAAGATCGCACCTGAGTCCGGGTCGTAAAAGCGGGGAATCAACCTGGAAATAGTCGTCTTACCCACTCCGGTCGGACCTACGATGGCCAAGGTTTCACCGGGCGCAACCCGAAACGAAATCCCTTTAAGAACTGGGTTTACCTCGCGATAACCAAAACCCACCTCTCGAAATTCTATCTCACCCTTGACCTGCTTAACTTCAACCGCATCAGGTTCATCAACGATCTCCGGATCCTCTTCGAGGATTTCCCGTACTCGTTCGGCACTGGCGAGAGCTTGCTGCAACCCTTCGTTAATCTGGCCCAAGGCTGTAATCGGTTGATAAAACAAATTAAGATACAGTAAAAATGCTACTAAATCTCCGATCGGCAACTGGCCTTTTAAAGCTAACTGCCCGCCGAAAAAAATCACGATCACCGTGCCCACGCTGGAGACAAATTCGATGGCGGGGTGAAAAGCATTACTAAACTTCAAGGCTTTTAAGATAGCCTTAGTATGGGCTGAAATGAGCTCTTTGGTGCGAGCACTGGCCTCTTCTTCTCTCGTAAACGCCTTAATCTCAACGATACCGGTAAAGCTATCTTGCAAAATCGAGTTTACCTCAGCGATTTCCGCTTGGGCCTCTTTAAACAAGGGGCGAGAAACTTTGCTAAACCGCAGAACTAACCAGGCTAGAAACGGCATCGGCACCAGCGTATACAGGGCTAGGCGAAAATTCATCGTAAAAAGAATGGCTGATATCCCGGCGAGCATTAAGATGTTAACCACCATGGTGGGAATAGCATGTGCGATCAGTTGTTCAAAATTACGGGTATCATTAACCACCCTGGACATTAACTCACCGGTTTGTTTATCCTGGAAATAACGTAGTGACAGTTTCTGTAGATGATCATACAAATACTGCCTGATCTCCCGCAAAATGTTCCAGGCGGCGTAGTGGGAAACGTAATTGGTGCTAAATTGAAAAACCGCCCGGGCTATATATACTCCGATGATAATCAGAGCCAATAAACTGACCTGGCGGAAAACGTCAACACCGGGGGTAGGTTCGGTGACTGTTTGAACCAGACTCCGCACCATCCAGGGGCCGGCCATGTTCATTCCCGTCACCATAATCATGCTAAAAGCTACCAATAACAGCTGCCAACGATATGGTTTGATAAAGACCCAAAAGATCTTGAGCTCTCTCACCCTGCTCCCTCCAAAAGTAGATGAAAAAGAACCCCAACTATACCGAGGTTCCGCAACCACCACCCATATACTTGTTCGCCAATGTAACATTTTCCTACTGAACTAATTCGGAAAACTCACTTGTCGGGCTCATAGGTTGGAAGAGAAAGCAGATAAATCGTTACCCCCGTACCGATACCTGCTAGTAGCAGCCGTATTGCCAACACCTTCATTATAAGGTGAATAGAAAGGCCCAAGGTCAACCAAATCATGGCAATTGCATAGATCTTGGCCTTACGCGGAATTCCTTTGCCACTATAATAATTCCGAACATATTTACCCAAATAATAGTGGTTAATTAACCACTGGTATGCCTTGTCCGAACTGCGCAAAAAAGCTGCCGCCGCTAACAGGAGAAAAGGGGTGGTCGGCAAGACCGGTAGAAAAATACCTACCACCCCTAAGACAACCGAGATTAAACCAATTACAAAAAGTATTGTTCGCATATAAAATAGAATGCCATAAGTAATGGCCTTTAGTCGAGTGACTATTTCACCTCAAATCCTGGAATGAGCGAACCCTCGTACTTTTCACTGACAAAATCGGCAATTTTTTGCGTGTGGTACGCCCTGACAAGTGCTTGAAGCTCTGGCCGGTTTTCATCACCAGCTCTAACAGCCAGAATGTTTACGTATGGTGAATCCGCACCTTCTAAATAGATCGAATCACGAACCGGATTCAGGCCCGCTTCAATCGCATAATTGGTATTAATAGCTGCGATATCTACATCCTCCAAGGCCCGTGGCAACTGAGCCGCATCCAATTCGCGTATGACCAACCTGCGTGGGTTTTCGGCGATATCAAACACTGTCGCCTTGATCCCGACCCCAGGTTGGAGTTTGATTAAACCTGCCTTTTCCAGCAAGACCAAAACACGACCACCGTTAGTTGGGTCATTCGGTATCGCTACGACCGCGCGATCACGCAGATCTGCTAAGTCCGTAATCCGACGAGAGTAAATACCGATCGGGAAGTTAATCGTGGGGGCCAGTTTGACCAAGTTTAGTCTGCGATCTGCCGCAAAATTGACTAGAAAGGGCTCATGCTGATAACTATTGACATCAATCTCACCTTCAGCCAAAGCTAGGTTCGGGGTTACATAATCCTGAAAGGTGACGATTTCGACTGCAATTCCCTGCTCAGTCAGGATTTCGGCGACTAACTCCATAATTTCTTCGTGCACTCCCGGAGTGACCCCTACTTTAATCTTTTGGGCTGCGCTAGCTAGTACCGATAAGCTCAGAAGTAGGCCTACGATCAACGCCAATGTACATATCTTCTTCACTACTCATACTCCTCTCTCGTTTGTTCGGCAAGAAAAAAACCCTTCCAAGACTAAGGAAGGGTAAAAACACATTGGTCCCTCCTCTCATCTCTCGAAGCATGCTGTCTGCTCCGTAGGAATTGGCACCAATCAGAAAGAAATTTTTCTGACGGTTGCCGGGTTTCATTGGGCCAGTCCCTCCACCACTCTTGATAAGAGCCGAAATCAAACGATTTAATTATAGTAAGTTCGATATTAGCACGGAAGAAACCAAAATGCAATACTAATTTTACAGTTTGGATCCATTATATTAGTGCCCGCAACTCAGCCGGCATATTATGCATCCCTTTGACCTCAACTTTTTCCATAATCGGCTGGCCTTGCGCCGCAAGCACGTTCTTTCCCTCGGTAAAAAAGTATTTCAGAAACTCGATCGCCATCCGGGGATTGTGCCCGGTTTTGGGCATGGTCAGTGAATAGACAATGGGCTCACCATAAACTGTCAGAGTTTCGCCGAGATTAGCGCCGGCTAAGTTAATTGAAGCGGTGCGATAGAATCCAGCATGCCGAATAGCGCTTAAATTAATCTCGGCAGGAAGTTTAAGATAGCGCAGCGAGGGATTACGGGCCACATTCTGCCTTGCAACTGACTCGTATTCAAAAATATAATCCAACTTGCCCTCTTCCAAGAGGGTAATTAGTTGGTCGGTCTTGGGCGTAATATTCGTTTGCGGGCAGGCTTTAGTCAGCTCCATAAAGAGACCTGGCTGTTGGTAGTGCTTTTCTGCCAACTGCCAGAGCAAAACCGTTCGGTATCCACACGGGTCGAGGTCAGGTGCGCTATGGCCATAGTTGACACCCGGTCGCAGCAAGATCTCATACCAATTACTGCTCGATATCTGGTCGGCATATCTGCTCCGGTCAGAGTAGATGATGACCATTGAATTGTATGCAAAAAGCGCATTCCAGTTGGCATGATCGGGAATCAGCAGCTTATCGATGACCTTGTAGTCGGCCGAGGCGAGAATATCGACAGCATCCCCTACTTCAGTAATCATCCTGGCAATCTTGGTACTACCTCCGGATACCAGCTTCACTCTTATATCAGGATGCAGCTGTTCAAAGCCGGCTTTGATGGCCTCAAAAGGCACAGATAAACTGCCGGCATGGTAGATGACCACTTCACATTCACTTCCCACTACATTACAACCTGCTAATTCCAGACATTACGCCAAACCCAATACGTTGAAGCGATAACGGCGACCAAGTTCCCCAAACCGAAAGCCAGCCAAACACCGGTCGCACCAAGGCTAAAGGTGAAACCTAATAGATATGAGCATGGTAAAGCGATGCCCCAGATTCTAAGGGCTGAGACGACCAATGTTGGATAGCCAAAGCCTAGACCTTGTAGGATAGCATTGTTAATAATGTCTAGGGCGGCTAGCGGATAACTCCAACCAAAAAACCGCACATATTCGTACCCAGCCCGCATTAAGTCACGATCTTGCGTTACTCGGTCCCAAATCAGTTCTGGCCAGAGTAGAAATACTGCCGTTAATAGGGAGGCTAAACCAAAAATCACAATGTACAAACGTTGGACAGTTAGTCGAATCAAATCAAGGCGCCCTGCTCCGCGCAGATTAGCGATCAGAGTTATCGCGGCCGCGGTAAAGAACATCGCCGGGAGATAAATTAACTGGTCAATCCTTGTACCCAAGCCGCGCGTAGCCACCGTGACCTGACCAAGCTGTAGGAGCAACCCATTGAGAACCATGACCGCTAACGGCTGTACTGATTTGGCTAGCCCAACCGGTACTGCGATTTTGAAAATCGACCTAACATGAGCCGGTGTTATCTGCCTAACAAGTTCTTCTCCTTTGAGTAAAAACCAATACGCTGCAACAGTTGCGCATAGCTTTGCAGTAATGCTGCCTACCCCTACCCCAACGACGCCAAGCGGCGGAATTAACCAAAAGCCCCGAATGAATAAGAAATCTAATAGCGCATTAAAGATCGTCGTACAGATAGAGAGCATGGCCACCACTCGCATCTTACCCTCTCCGCGGAGCAGGCTGAGGCTGGTGGAATGGAGGAAAATCACGGGGATGCCCAGGATATAAGGCAGCAAGTACATCCTGGTCTGAGCAATAACTTCACTTGAAGCACCTGATAAGGGCAGGATCAACGGAACCGCGATGATTATCGCGGCCGCCAAGACGAGTCCAAAAATCAGGGAGAACAGCGAAGAGGTTAACAGAATGTTATCTTCGGCTTTCCCCTTACCTTCACCCAGCAGACGAGAGGTCAAGGAGTTGGTCCCTACTCCCCACGCATAAGCCATGTTAGTGATAACCATCACGAAGGGAAAACCAATACTTAAAATACTTAGATCTTTGGTGCTACGCAGACTAACGATCAAGCCTTCGACAAAACCAAAGCCTTGTTGAAAAAGAAGGGTGACGATATTCGGATAGACAAGCCTCCAAAGCGTCTGATTAAGATTACTAGCGGTAACTTCGCCCAGGCCCGCGCTGGCTTTAACCGGTGACCTCTCCTTTCAAACTATTTAGGATCATTGATAATCGCAATTGTCCCCAAATTGTAGAGTTGCCGAGCAAAACACTCAATACAGATATCGGCGCCAGCAGCCAAATGCGTAACCATGTTACGAGTTCCCACAGCTGCACTCCTGATCCCCTTTTTCCGACCGAGTGTGTTTTCCGGCAGAGCGGTAAAACCTGCTGAATAGGGATATTTCGGCCCCTTATCATGATCCAGATGACCCGGTGGAAATTGTCCGTATTGAAAGTGCATTCCGGTTGTAATAGTCAGATAATGATCTCTACTGTTCTCGTAGATATACCAATGTTCAGTGTTATCAATCAATTTATGTGGTAATTGGAAATCTCTCTGTCCAATTCCTTCTACAAGAATTAACGCCACCTTCTGCTGCGGCAAAACCTTATCAATCAGCGCATGAATGTCGACTAAGCGCTGTACATTCCCTAGTGGGGTATGAACCGGAATCCGAAGGTTCTTCGCCGGAATACGACCGATCTTTCTGATGCCAGAAGAAAAACCACGAAAGGTATAGCCTTCATGCGCCACCAACAAATAGTCAGGGAATCTCCGCAGAAACTCCTTAGACCCGCCAAAAAGCTCGCTAAACCTCTCCTTACTAACAATCCTTTCGACGCGCGGGTCGCTGTTAAGTTGTTCGAGATCAGCTTGGCTCGGCGAAAATAGCCCAGCATAATGAAAGGACCAGTTGGTAGCGACCCCAAGCCCATCTAAGGGGGTAAGGTCGATACGCTCTTTAAGTGGAATCATATCTCCTAGCCCCACAACCACCGGAACATAGTCGGTTTCATTCACGAGTCTGGCGATGTCGTCAAATATACTTCTACAGATTATTTGCCATTGCATGGGATCAAATGGCTGGTACAGCGAATAAAAATGGGGCTGGGTGTAGGATAAGAACAAAAAATCAGGCTCATAAGCCTTGGTAATATCTAAGGCGGTATCTGTAACCCAGGTAATACTCCGATTATCTACGTCTCCCGGATAATACCTTCTAGAGATCAGGTCTTTAGCCAGCGCGACAAGGTCGTTGTCAACATTGATCACATCTCCGGTCGCAAAATCTACTGTGGTTTGCCATTCCCGGACATCGATTACCGCTACGCTCATGATACTGCCTCCTGCACTGAAGGGGACTGTTTTAAGAACGGTATCCGGTAACCACAGCCCAAACACTGCTCTTTTACCCGCATATCCGCCGCCAACTTTGCACCACAAGTTCCCATGGAAACACGTTTCATCACCGGTGTACCACACAGCGGACAGTCAGTACTCACCCACTTGGATCCGACAAAGTTACTAAAATAAACGTACGATATTTCCTGCCTGGCTTGAATCAGCAGACTCTCGATTCTCCTAATGTCAGGATATTGGTGATCCTGCATCTTGTACTCTGGTAACAATCTGAATAGGTGCCAAGGTATGCTCGGATCAATCTCCCCGATTAAATGAGCGATCTCGGGAATCTCGTGATCATTAACATCTTGTACTATAGGAGTAGTAATCTCTAAGTGAACTCGTTCTGCAAAGTACCGTATATTTCGAATGATTGGTGAAACATCTCTAATACTGGCATAATGGCGATAAAACTGGTCGCTAATCGATTTTAAGCTAAGGTTAACAAACGAAACATGCTCAGCCAATAGCTCTGCAACTTCTTCAGTCAGATAGCCGTTCGTCAAACAACCCACTGCGAAACCCTGATTATTTGCCGCCTTGGCTACTTCGAGAAATGATGGGAGTGAAACGGTTACCTCATTGACTCCGAAAACGATGTTCTGACAACCTGAAATTCGGGCCGCTTTCAATATCTGCTCCGGAGTCAGGGTATAAAGCCTGGATTCTTCAACTTGTTTTTTGGCAACATAGGAGTTAATGCAGTATTTACAATCCATGTTGCATCCCATTGTTCCAAGAACTAAGCTTTTGCTGCCTGGAAAGGCATGGTAAAATGGGATCTGTTCAATATCTGAAGTTTGATAACAAGACCAGCGATAGGGGTAGCGTTCAACAATCCTGCCCTCCTCTACCTTATACATTTGACAAAAACCGTGATAATCGCCTGATAACTCACAGCGACGCTCACAAAAATTGCAATTCATACGACTACTCCCTTTCGAAGTTTACTTGCTATAAAAAACGCCCCCGGAATTAGGAGGCGAATATGAGACAACTGTAATCAAAATAGCACTCCAAAAGGAGTGCCAAGCATGACTACGCTGTTCGCTTCTCCTTTCCACATTGAGAGGCATAACCGTTTTCGGTTATACCCTATCGGTCTGAGCTCCATAGGATTACCCCTTAGGAGTCAAAGACTCGGAGAAAATATTATTTTGGGAGATATTTACTATTTACGACAGACAGCGCGTAATCCCTCCAATCAAATCAAACTTTTTGCAGGAGCACCCAGCCTTTATTCCGAAATATGGTTATGTCTTGCTGGCAATAACGCACTTCAAGGTGGGTGAGCATGAAAAATAAATCCTATGAAGTTAATTTGCGTGAGTTTGCCGGATCAATGGGGGATTTAGGCACCCTATTTCCGATCGCTCTCGGCTACCTTGCCATTAATGGCTTAAATCCAAGCGGTTTTTTGGTGATGCTGGGCATCGTAAACATCATCACCGGCTTAGTATACAAGATCCCCCTGCCAATTCAACCGATGAAAATACTGGCCGCTACCGCTATCAGCCAGCAGTGGGCTCCTTCAATGATCTATGCTTCGGGTTTTGCAATGGGTATAGTTTGGCTGCTTATCACCTTGACCGGCTTGATGAAGTGGATCGTAAAGGTCACCCCGATGGCTGTAATCCGGGGAATCCAAGTCGCTTTAGGAATCAGCTTAGCTCTACAAGCCCTGCCCAGGTTACGCACTGGCTGGCTCTTGGCGCTAATTGCGATATTGATCATCGTCTTTTTTCGGCAAAGTCGCAAAGCTCCAGCTGCAGTCGTGCTAATGGGCCTTGGGCTGACTATCGCTCTAGTCACTGGCGACTGGTCCAATATTCAGACTCCGGGATTCGCCTGGCCGACTATTACCGCCTTTAAGCCCAAAGAAGTGTGGGATTCTTTACTGCTAGCCGGTTTTGCCCAAGTCCCCTTAACAGTGGGTAATGCTGTAATCGCGACTGCGATACTCATCCGCCAATACTGGCCTGAGCGCACCGACATCACTGAACATTCGCTATCTCTCAGTCAAGGAATTATGAATTTAGTTGCTCCATTTTTCGGCGGATTCCCCATGTGCCATGGCGCAGGAGGCTTAGCCGGCAAGTATTATTTCGGCGCTCGCACCGGTGGAACAAACATTATTGAGGGAACTATCGAAGTAATCTTGGGGCTATTCTTCGGAGGATCAATTATCGCTGTTTTTGCTGCCTTTCCTCAAGCCATAATCGGTGCAATGATGCTCCTCGTTGGCGTGGAATTAGCTAAATTTGCGAAAGGGGCCAAATTTGATAAAGACCTAATTCCAATGCTCACAACGATCGGCCTCGCTCTGGTAGTCAACATGGCGATCGGGTTTATCGGTGGTCTGATTGTTGCCCAAGCCCTTAAGTACCTAGACCCAAACCGCCACAAGAACCAGGAAAACGAAGCTCAGAACCAGATATAATTAATCTCTCTTCCCACTATTTGGCATAACTGATATAATCACTAGTATCAAGCTTTGAGAAACGAAACAGGTGAAGCTTTGCATAACTTGTCTAGCCTACCGCTTTCAAAAAAAGCAGTTGATCTATCGGAATTTATAAGAGGGGTACGGCTGGGGGTGCCCATTGCCCTTGGGTATATTCCCGTAGCGTTTACCTTTGGATTGATGGCCGTCCAGGGCGGCATCCCGATCTGGATTGCCATCTTAATCTCTTTGACCAATTTAACTTCAGCCGGTCAGTTTGCCGGGGTCGGCTTAATCATCGCCAATACCTCACTTTTTGAGATCGCCGTCACTACCTTCGTCATTAATATCCGCTATATGCTCATGTCCTTGTCGCTCTCACAGAAGATTGTGCCGATGCCTTTGATTAACAGAGCTATCATGGCTTTTGGCATCACCGATGAGACCTTTGCTGTAGCCTCCATGGAAAAACAGGAGATTACTTTCCCGTATATGCTGGGATTGATCAGTTGTCCGTATTTTGGTTGGGCACTCGGCACCGCTCTCGGAGCAGCTACAACTTCGTTTCTACCTGCGGCCCTGCAAAGTGCGATGGGGATTGCCCTCTACGCCATGTTTTTAGCTCTTTTTGTTCCCCCTGCAATGAAGTCTAAAGCCGTATTAGCAGTTGTAGTTGTTGCCGTCACACTTAGCTCTGCTTTTCACTGGGTGCCATACGTTAACAATATTACCTCCGGGTGGAGCATTATCATCGCTACCATCGTTGCTTCGGCACTGGGAGCATTCTTGTTCCCGCGGAAGGAGGACAAGCTATGAGCAAGATTTTGCTTGCCGTAATATTGATGGCAATAGTCACTTATATTCCGAGGGCATTGCCAATAACGGTGATGACCCGAAAGATAGAATCACCCTTTATCAAGTCCTTCTTATTTTATATCCCCTATGCGGTACTGGGGGCGATGACCTTTCCCGCCATTCTGTTTTCGACTTCATCGACATTGTTTTCCGTTGTCGGATTAGTAGCCGGATTATTCATGGCCTACCGTGAACAAGGTCTCTTTAAAGTGGCTATGGGAACAGTCTTGATAGTCTATATCTGCGAACTGCTTTTTCACGGCATCTAGCGTTTTTTTATTGGATTGTAACCTTGATCCCCGTATGGCTGTAACTTTTCCAGCCATTTCTCCTCAAGCTTTTTCAGCTCGGCCTTTTTATCAAAATAGCCATCTGTCTTTTCCTCCAACACCTCGAGCACTTCAAATTCGAAGGCCTCTTCGCCATATTCATTCCATTCGGCTTGGAGTTCTTTATTCATCCCCGCGCCGTTGTTCAGCTGAAACCGCTTACCGTTCATTGTTTTCAGATCTGGTGTGACAACAACCAACACCTTGTTATTGCGGGTATTTCTGATCTGATATGCTCCGCCTTCTTTTTTCATCTCTTTATACTGCTGGATTAATTCCTTTCTACGGTCCACCTTACTCACCTCGATTGTTGTTGTTTTTAGTATATCATTCATCTCTCACTCATTGTAACTATACTTATAGGTAAGTCGCCTGATATCACTTTCTTTGCTGTTTGTTTTTGGCAAAAACTTACATTAACTGATTTTTTTTAACAAATCTATTGACATACCAAAAGAGCGCGCTATAAAATGCGCATATACTGAAAAAGCGCTGTGGACTACAAGTTTTCAGCCCCTTTTGTGTTCACGGACCGTTGGGAGTGCTCACTGTGAAAAATGTTCCGAATTCCTTTGGCAGCATGGTCTTTAATGATTCAGTTATGCAGTCTCGATTGCCGAAAGATATTTATCGGGCCCTGAAAAAAACCATGGCGCTAGGAACCCATTTAGAGCTTGATGTAGCTAACATCGTCGCCAATACGATGAAGGATTGGGCGGTCGAAAAAGGGGCCACCCATTTCACCCACTGGTTCCAACCGATGACCGGCATTACCGCTGAAAAACATGATAGCTTTATAGCTCCCAACAGAGACGGACGCGTCATTATGGAATTCTCCGGCCAAGAACTTCTGCGCGGTGAACCTGATGCATCAAGCTTCCCTTCCGGGGGGCTGCGGGTAACCTTTGCGGCCAGAGGATATACCGTCTGGGACATCACCTCGTACGCTTTCATTAAAGACGCTACACTATGTATCCCCGCCGTTTTCTGCTCATATCAGGGGGAAGCGCTAGACAAGAAAATCCCGCTCTTACGATCTATGGAAGCCCTTAACCGGCAGGCCCTTCGGATAATCCGGCTTTTTGGTAATTCCGCGGTGCAACGGATCATTACAACAGTCGGGTCTGAACAAGAGTACTTCCTGATCGATAAAGAGCTTTACCTAAAACGCCCTGATTTGATTTATACCGGTCGGACGCTTTTAGGGGCCCGCCCTCCGAAAGGCCATGAGTTGCATGACCATTATTTAGCCTGCCTTAAGCCACGAGTGTCTGCATTTATGCGCGAGCTTGAGGAAGAACTTTGGAAGTTAGGCGTACCCGCTAAGACCAAGCATAACGAGGTAGCTCCGGCTCAGTATGAGCTGGCCCCGATCTTCAGCACCGTCAACATTGCCACCGATCATAACCAACTGACCATGGAGTTGATGAAAAGCATCGCCAATAAGCATGGATTAGTCTGTTTGCTTCATGAGCGACCATTTGCAGGCGTAAACGGCAGCGGAAAGCACATTAATTGGTCTTTAGCGACAGATAGCGGAGCAAATCTTTTAGAGCCAGGCAAGACACCCTACGAAAATACACAGTTTTTGCTATTCCTCACCGCAGTCATCAAAGCAGTTGATGAGTACCAAGAATTACTTCGGGCCTCGGTTTCCAGCGCCGGCAATGATCTTCGCTTAGGTGCCAATGAAGCGCCTCCAGCAATCGTCTCCATCTTTTTAGGTGATGAATTAAGCGAAATACTTGAAGCTCTTGAAACAGGTGCTCCTTATCAAAGCCAACAAAAGAGGCTGATGGAGATCGGTGCAACGGTGCTGCCGCATTTCCCCAAAGACACCGCTGACCGCAACCGCACTTCTCCCTTTGCCTTTACCGGCAACAAATTTGAGTTGCGTATGCTGGGCTCTGCCTCCTCCATCGCCGAACCAAACATAGTTCTCAATACCGCTGTCGCCGAGGCGCTGCGGGAATTTGCCGATATTCTCGAAAACACGAGCGACTTCAAGGGTGAACTTAGATCGTTAATTAGGAAAACCATCCAGAAGCACAAGCGCATCATCTTCAACGGTAATAACTACTCCGAAGAATGGATGAGGGAGGCACAAAGACGAGGTCTTGCCAATCATAGAACCACAGTTGAAGCCTTGCCCGCTTTGGTGGCACAAAATAGCATTGATTTGTTCGCTCGCCATCAGGTATTTTCTAGAACGGAAATTCAGGCGAGATATGAAATATTCCTGGAGAGCTACTGTAAAAGACTGCATATTGAAGCGCTTACCCTGGCCGACCTTGTTAAAAAGGAGATTATCCCCGCGTGTATTGGCTATCAAAATGAGCTCGTACACCTTTTAAAGGATAAACAAACGTGCGGTAATTACGACTGTGAGCTGGAGGAGCGCTACCTCAGCAAAATTTCCAGGCTCTCGGCCTGCCTACTCAAAAAGCTGGATACTCTTGAAAACACTGTGGCTGAAACCAAAGGTGAATGCGATGCACTCGCTTTAGCTAAGTTTTATCACGACCGTGTGCTTGGAGCTATGTCAGAGCTTCGACTGGTAATCGATGAACTTGAAACGCTAGTCGCTAAAAAGCACTGGCCTTTACCTACATATGCAGAAATGCTTTACAGCGTAGAGTAAGCCTACTTCCCTCATAGCAAAGCTGCTGACGCTGAAATATCCACCAGCGCCAGCAGCTGACTTATCTTAAGAAACTTAATTCTTGAAAAGCTCGTTTCAGACTTTAAACTTTTCGACCAAGGTTTCAAGCTGTTCGGCCATCTTATTTAGAGTATTAGCCAGTGCTGCAATCTCTTCCATGGAGGCCAATTGTTCTTGAGTCGAAGCGGCAATATTTTGCGAGCTTGCCGAAGACTCTTTGGCCGTTTCGGCCATGCTGCCGACCATCGCAGTGACCTGCTCCGAACTGGCAGACATCTCCTCTACTGCGGCAGAAACCTCTTGGATCTGCTCAGCAATCTCTTTTGCTTCCGATAATATCCGCGCAAACGCGTGACTAGCAGCAACAGCAACCTCTTTGGTGGTTTGAACCTCGGTTGA
>Ga0265293_10008787_pt1 | contig 14791 bp, 15 predicted proteins | sample Munlanlewell138R_FD_192505 | JGI IMG/M metagenome (GOLD analysis project Ga0265293, IMG submission 192505) | Leachate microbial communities from a municipal landfill in Southern Ontario, Canada - Leachate well 138R | ecosystem: Engineered > Solid waste > Landfill > Unclassified | place: Canada...
TTCTCCACTCACAAACTCACTCAGATACCCGCTCAAATCACTACTATATGAGAATAGAGCTCGATTGTGCCGATTTACACACAACTCGTAAGGCATTTAAAGAGGAATTTGGTAACTTTGCCAAAGAGTTAGAACTCACCTGGGAGTGTTATTTCAGCGATTATCGTAGTCGTGTAGCACTACTGGTAAGTAAGCCTACCCACTGTTTATTTGATCTGCTCAGTCGCCATCACGAAGGTGATTTGGTATGTGATATCCCTTTGATTATCAGTAACCACCGAACATGTGAATCAATTGCCAAGCAATTTAGAATTCCGTATTACTACCTTCCTATCGAAAAAGGGAAAAAGAGTGAACAAGAAGCTCTTGTTCGTAATCTTCTTAAAAAGCATGACATCGACTTAGTTGTCCTTGCTCGATACATGCAAGTACTCTCTTCTGAATTTGTCAATGAGTGGTGGGGGAAAGTGATTAATATCCACCACGCATTTTTACCCGCCTTTCAAGGTGCAAATCCGTATATGAGGGCATATCAAAGGGGAGTTAAGATGATTGGGGCAACCGCTCACTATGCAAGTGAGGATCTCGATCAAGGCCCTATTATTGAACAAGATGTGGTGAGAGTGAATCACGAACTTACCCCCGAAGGGTTAAAGCGGGTTGGTAAAGATGTGGAGCGCCAAGTGCTCTTTAGAGCTGTTCAAGCCCACTTAGAGCACCGCATTATTATGTATCAAAATAGGACCGTTGTTTTTAACGCCGAATATTAATCAAAATTAAGGTCAGTAAAAGAGGGGTGGACAAATCGTCCATCCTTTCTTATTAACTCGTTGTCAATGATAATCTCTCCTCCTCCGTACTCGGGGCGTTGGATGTGTACTAAATCCCAGTGGATGCTACTACGGTTTGTGTTATCACAATCTTCGTATGCCATTCCTGGAGTAAAGTGGAACGAACCTGCAATTTTTTCATCAAAGAGGGTGTTATCCATCGGCTCTAATATGGCAGGGTTACACCCTAAGGCAAACTCCCCAAAGTAGCGGGAACCCTCATCGGTATCTAATATCTTGTTTAAGAGTTCTGTATCATCAGAAGTGGCTTGTACAATTTTCCCCTTTTCAATTGTAAAGGAGATATCACTAAAAAGATGTCCATTGTATGTAGATGGAGTGTTATATGTAATAACTCCATTGACGCTCTCTTTAATTGGTGCTGTATAAATTTCACCATCGGGGATATTCATTTCCCCTGCACAAACAATGGAGCCCATCCCTTTAATAGAGAAACTTAAATCAGTCCCTTTTCCGGTAATATGAACCATATCGGCTTGATCTAAATAGATTTTAGCTTTCTCCATCGCCTTTCTCATCTTTGGATAATCGACTTCAGTGGTGACTTTATAAAAGAAGGTGGTGAACTCTTCAAATGAGAGATTTGCTTGATACGCCATCAATAGCGTTGGATAACGGAGAACGACCCACCTTGTGTGAGGTATCCGAATATCATGGTGTACTGGGGTGTCGTAGTGTTTCATATAGAGTTGGTTTTGCTCAGTAAGGGAGGCTAACTCTCGTGGATTTACAATCCCTCGGATTCCGATAAAGGTATCGACGTTGTTCATCCGATACGAATCAATTGTTGCCCAATGAGATAAACTCTCTTGTGTAGAGCCTTTTACCATTGCCCGATCGATGGTGATAGTACTTACATTCACCACTGGGTAGGCTCCTACAGCGTACACTTCTTCGATAAGGTATTCGACCATGGAAGAGGGAACATCAATTGCATTGATCAGACAACTCTCCCCTTTTTTCAATTTAATCGAATAATTGACTAACAGATGTGCTAATTTTCTCTCTTTTTCACTCATTGGTCCACTATAGCGATGAGCTTAAGCTTTCTCAAGTACAAAGGACAGTGTATACTCCATACTATGGCAGTTATTCCTATTAACACATACAACTCTCCAACGGTGATTTTGGAACTCATTTACCGATTGAAGGTAAAGGATGTGATGACCAAAGATGTCAAAAGTGTCTCTCGTACAAGTACGATGCGAGAAGTGCAACACCTGATGCGAGAACACTCAATTACTGGGGTTCCCGTAGCTCAGAAAAAACGGTTGTTAGGGATTGTGAGCATGGATGATATCATGCAAGCACTCGATTACGGTTATATAAACGACGTGGTTGAAAAGCATATGACAAAAAAGCTCATTGTCCTAGAAGAGGATATGCCGGTGAGTTTTGCCATCAGCTATTTTGATCGATACCGCTACCACCGTTTTCCTGTATTAAACAAACATAAAGAGTTAGTAGGTATGGTCACTACTCGTGATATCTCATCACGATTGCTAGTCGAGATGAATAAAGAGGTAGAAAATTTAGAACGGATGAATCAACATACCCTCACCAGTGAGGGGATGACAAAACATATTCAATCGTTCGCTATTTTAAAACACGATTTTGAGAATGCCGGTTTTGCCTCTACTGAGATAAAAAAGTGGCTTAAGAAAAACGATGTTCCTTCCCAAATTATTCGCCGAGCGGCAATTGCCTCATATGAGTTAGAGATGAACATTGTTGTTCACTCCAATGGAGGGAGAATTATTGCCCAATATGGTCCTGATGAAGTTCTTATTATTAGTGAGGACCGAGGCCCAGGAATCGAAAGTGTCGAAGATGCCATGACCCAAGGGTTTTCCACTGCCACTGAGTGGATTCGCTCCCTTGGCTTTGGAGCTGGAATGGGTCTGCCGAATGTCCAATCAGTCAGTGACGATTTTACTATTCGCAGTAGCACCAAAGGGACAATTGTAACGAGTACTATTGCATTACAACAACAAACCAAGGAGAACGAAGATGACTAAACTCACAGCTGTATTAGAGAAATTAGGGTATACACAATTAACGAGCAAAGAAATCTCTCACACCTTCAGTGGTGCCTATACGAGTGATTTACTCAGTGATGTGATGGGAAATGCTGAAGAAGGGAGTCTTTTGATTACCATTCAAGCTCATAAAAACAGCGTTGCAGTCGCCTCTTTAATAGGGATGCCCGCTATTATTTTATGTAATGGTCGTACTCCCAATGACGATATGATTGAAGCTGCCGATCAGGAAAATATTGCTATCTTAAGTACAACTGATTCTCAATTTGTCAGTAGTTATAAAATTGCTCAGTTGCTGGGGCTTATGTAGATGAGAAAGTGCATCGATGTGCACACTCACAGTTGCCTCTCTCCTTGTGCTAGTGATGATATGATTCCCGCGGTCATTGCAATTGAAGCGCTCGATAAGGGAATCGATATCCTTGCGTTAACAGATCATAACTCAACTCGCAATCTCCCCGCTTTTTCTCAAGCATGTGAGATTGCAGGCATTACTCCAATTTTTGGTATTGAAACAACGACGATTGAAGAAATCCACCTTCTTTCGTTGTTTAAAACCCTCGAGGAGGCGATGGACTTTGGCACATGGATCGAATCTCTTTTGCCCCCTTTAAAAAATAATAGCCGTCTTTTTGGTCATGAACTAGTTGTCGATGTTGAAGGAGAAGTCCTTGAAGAGTTAGATCTCTTTTTATATGGACCTGCCGATATCTCATACGATGAGTTGGTTCTCAAAAGTCTCAACTTAGGAGCTTTGGCTATCCCCGCTCATATCGACCGACATGCTAATAGTGTTATTAGTAACTTAGGGTTTTTACCACCACTACCCTATTCGGCTGTTGAATCAATAGCGTATCCCCCCACCGTTGATACAGGACCTTACACAGTCATTCAAAGTTCAGATGCCCACTATGCTGAACATATTGGGCGAAGACGGTTTTTTATTGAAACTGAGAAAGAGGGATTTGACGCCCTTAAAGAAGCTTTAGAGCTTAATGCTGTTACTATGCTCCAATCTTAACAAATAAAGATCTCTATTTTTTCACAACCTATACCATTTTCACTGATGTTTTTTACCCCCTAATGTGATATTGACTGATGTCATCTCAAGACACCTCGAAAGGACAAATTCGACTTCCACCGCTCAAAGGGCCCCTAGAGAGCCATTTATACTTATTACATGATGTCATATGTTTTGGGTTTTACCTCTGATACCGTTATCTAAAAAATCTCCTTTTACTCCTCTTTCTATGAATTGTTAGTACATCTGTCATACAGTTAACTCCTTATATAATAAGTAATTAGCTATTGACGATTGAATTGTCCAGTCGTATACTATAGTTAGGTTAGAAGTTTGGAGGAAGTGGCGTGGGAAGAAAGAGAGCTTTCTTAATCATCATTCTGATAATCTCACTGTTCATAAGTGGAAGCTCTGTGTTCGCCCGCATCGTTAGTCAATCAACATTAGTCATACACGCCTACGTCGAAGCTCATACGTATTTTGAGTATTGTCCTGAGTGTGGTGATTACCACCTCTATTCAAATGTTCACGACACATATACCGAAGTATCTCAAGACAATGATATGATGTTGCTCTCTGTCGTTGCTCTTTAAGAGAAAGATAATTGCACTTATTAAGGTCCCCTTTTTGGGGACCTTAATTGTTCTACTCTTTAATATAAGAGACTTTCCATTTACGCTCTTTCTTTTGTGGTTGATGAGCTGGATATCCCAAAGCAACTGCAAAGGTAGGTCTATACCCTTCGGGAAGGTCAAATTTCTCAATGACGGAGCGTAAGGATGGGTGATCCAATGCTTGAACAAATGAGGAGATATAACATGAACCGATATTCAAAGCTGTAGCTGCATTACACATGTTTTGTGCAGCATTTGCACAGTCAGCTAATGAGTAACGTGAGTGATCACTTGAGATGAAAATTACTGTTGGAGCATGGTGAAAACTACTAAAACCACTACTTTGGGCACGCTCTACTAACGAGGGGATTTCACTTTCGATTAACTTATACCCTACCGCACCGCTGATAGCTTTAAGAGTTTCACTATGTTGTACCACAGTGAAAAACCACGATTGGCGATTCATCGATGTCGCTGCATTCAATCCAGCATCAACAATAGTGGTAATATCTTCATCTGAGATCTGTTTTGGTAAAAACTCTCGTACTGCTACTCTCTTTTTCATGGCGCTTAATGCATCCACACTCTCCCCCTCTAATCTCTTTGGCGTCCAAAAATTCTTAATAGATAGAGGAAGATATTAATCAAATCAAGATAAAGCATCAAGGCTCCCATAATTGAGAGCTTAATATAGGTGTGTTCATCCATCTCGCTCCCGTATGAATCATTCAGTTGTTTAATCTTTTGTGTATCCCAGGCAGTGAGCCCTAAAAAGAGGATTACTCCTAAAAAGGAGATTCCTAACTCTAAAGCTGAACTTTTAATAAACATGTTGATAATAGAGATGACAATTACTCCCCACAATCCCATAATCAAATATTGTCCGATAGAGTGTAAAGCTCTTTTTGTGGTCATCCCATATAAGCTCATCCCAGCAAATAAGAGTGCTGCAGTGAAAAACGCTTGGCTGATTGATTGACCGCTGTAGACGTAAAACAGTGATGAGAAGGTAATGCCTGTAAGAATGGCATACCCTATAAAAGCAACAATAGCACTTGTTGAACTCATGTGTTGTAATCGACTGGAAAGATAAATAACTAACCCAAATTGGGCAATAATGATAAACATAAAGCCAAAAGTGCTCCCCAAAAACAGACTCATCAAAGCAGGGGAAGAGGCAACTGCATAAGCGACAACTGCAGTGGCAGTGAGCCCTAACGTCATCCACATATAGACGTTTTTAAGAATCGACTGTTCACGTAATTCTACCGATTGTAGAATGCTTGTTCTTTTATCAACCATCAAGGAACTCCTTCAATACAAGTATGTATACAATGTCACTCATTTATCGTAAATCGTCAATCAAAGTAGACGTACACATCTATTATTATGATATACTTTCTTTATGCGTAAGCGAAGACTTTTAATACACCCAATTATCCTCTTTGTAGGTATAAGTATCACAACTTTCACTCTTTTTTCTTGTCGTAGTATCCCTCCTACAGAGCATAGCGCTACTGAAATTGAGATGGGAGTAGCGGCAGTAAAGGAGATGGCTCTACTCATAAACTCATCAGTAAAAGAAATTCATCTTAAGGAGGAGACTTTTGGTACATTGGAAAGAGAACTTGATCAGAATATTCCAGGAGTAAACTACCTCTTTCATCTTTTCACATTACACATCAACGATTCGTGGGAAGCCTTAAGTGGAGCCGTACGCTCTTTTATTGAGCAATCAATCGACAATGAGTTAACCATCTCTCACCCTTATCTCATCATTCAAGGGGAGGTGGATGCTGTAACTACACTTATCGACTCCACAATACGTTCTAAGTTAACTACATTTGTTGCTACGTCATTGAAAGAGAATTATGCCCAACAAGCTAGCGAAGTGTGGACCCATCTTCAACATATCGTCGATATCTACCAACGCTCTCACGCTTATTTATTACACCAAGAGTATGAACCACAGGTAGTAGATTCTCCATTTTTACTGATTAGTGAACAGTATGTGAATCTCTTATTTCTAGAGATGGCAAAACAAGAAGCTCTTATTCGGACAATGGCCCCAGCATACGACGATTCATTGATTACCCTTTTTGAACGATAAACTTTACTAAAGATTCGCCCTCTTCTATACTCGTGCTATGGATCTTTTTGAGAAAGAGCAGAAGAACACCCACTCTCCTTTAGCGTATCGAATGAGACCACGCTCTTTAGATGAATACATTGGACAACAACACATCTTAGGAAAAGGGAAGTTGCTTCGACGAGCGATCCAAATTGATCAAATCTCTTCAATCATTTTGTATGGTCCTCCTGGGACAGGTAAAACAACCCTTGCTCGGGTGATTGCCAATACAACAAAGTCTCATTTTGCAACTCTCAATGCCGTATTAAGTGGAGTTAAAGAACTTCGCTATGAAATCGAGCAAGCTCAACAGCGTCGTTCGTTGTATGGAAAAAAGACTATCTTATTTATCGATGAGGTCCATCGATGGAATAAAAGTCAACAAGATGCACTTTTACCATGGGTCGAAAATGGGACCTGTATTTTAATTGGAGCGACAACTGAAAACCCCTATTTTGAAGTCAATGCAGCTCTTGTCTCTCGTTCAAGGATATTTCAACTCACCTCTTTAACACAAGATGAATTACACGAAGTAGCTTTACAAGCACTTAATGATCCCACTCGTGGGTATGGATTGTATAGCATTGAGTTTGAAGAGGGTGCTTTAGAGCATCTCATTGAGATAGCAAATGGAGATGCTCGCTCGTTATTAAATGCATTAGAGTTGGCAGTAGAGACCTCAACTGAATTATTTCCTCCCCCTGAAGGTGAGTCTTTATTCATTACGTTAGAAGCTGCTGAACAAAGTATTCAACAAAAAGTAGTCCTCTACGACAAAGAGGGAGATTACCACTTTGATGTCATCAGTGCCTTTATTAAATCTATTCGTGGCAGTGATGTCGACGCTGCGTTGTATTGGTTAGCTCGCATGATTCGTGGTGGAGAAGATCCTCGCTTTATTTTCAGAAGATTGTTGATTAGTTGCGCCGAAGATATCGGTCTTGCCGATCCACAAGCACTCGTTGTTGTTCAAGCTAATGCTTCAGCTTATGATCGTATTGGATTACCTGAGGGTCGTTTTTTATTAGCTCATGCCACCATCTATGCTGCCACTGCCCCTAAATCTAATTCTACTATGGGCTTTTTTGACGCCCTTAAAGCTGTTGAACAAGAGCAGAGTTCTATTCCTAATCACCTTAAAGACCCTTCACGTGATCAAAAAGGGTTCGGCCATGGAGAGGGATATCTCTACCCCCATGCGTATAAAGATCACTTTGTTGCTCAACAATACCTCCCAAGCCATCTGCAAAAGAGGATGTTCTACTACCCTTCAAACCAAGGGTACGAAAAAGAGATTAGCCATCATATCACCTCTATTCGTGAGGCGTTGATGGAAGTGGAGTTATCTTCAGAAAAAGAGCAACTCTCTTTTAGCGACTCATCTCTACGAAATCGTTTCATCACTCGTGTCGATGAACACGCAGCTGATTACCAACTCACCTTACGTGAGAAAGTCTTTCATCACATTTCACTACAAAGAAGTGACCGTGTTTTGGTGATCAACAGTGGTCATGGTTTGTTTGTATGGGAAGCCCTACGACGTGTTCCTGAGGGGCTCGTTATAGCTCACAGCTCTGTCGATTCACATCAACAACACCTACACTCTTACAGTAGCCTCCTTGATGAGTTAGACCGACCCACGATTATCTACTCCCCTCTTAAAGATCTTTTTAGCTTCATTGAAAAAGGTCTTACATGTGAATTCATTATTTCAAGAAATCTCTACAAAGAGGCCCACAAAGATCCTCAGATTCTCACATCTCTTTTAGACACTCTTTCGCAAGGGGGAACAATCGTATGTGTTGAGTACCTTAGCCAAGAGAGTTCTTCTTTGAGTGATTTTCTCACCGATGAAGAGAAAAAGAAGACTCTTTCTTCATACGAAGACACAAACTCATACTCACTTACTGATCTTAAAGAGTTTTATCAAGGCTTTGAAGTTGTTGACACCTACTCATATACAACAGTGCGAAGCTTTAGCGAAGACGATCTCAAACGACTCTCCCTGCCTGTCGATGTTGGGGAGTTAGCCGACCAGCAATTAGCGTGGAAAGAGCGAGTTGCTCTTATCTCATATACCAAGAGTTAAATACGCTCTCGCTACCAAGAGTTAAATACGCTCTCGCTCTTGACAAAAGAGCGACAATCAGGCAAATTCACACATGTTGATTTGTATAACGGTGGATGTAGTTCAATGGTAGAGCACCAGGTTGTGGTCCTGGTTGTTGCGGGTTCGAATCCCGTCATCCACCCTAGCAGCTAGCTACTTATTATGGATAGTTGCCTTGCGTCCGTAGCTCAGCTGGATAGAGTTCCGGACTTCGAATCCGTAGGTCGCAGGTTCGAATCCTGCCGGACGCGTTGTTTTTTTTCAGATACAATGGGCCACTAGCTCAGTTGGTAGAGCAGCAGACTCTTAATCTGCGGGTCATAGGTTCAATCCCTATGTGGCTCATGGACAAGCATCTACATCCAAAGAAGGTGGGTGCCACTGCGAGAGTGGTGGAATTGGCAGACACGCTAGACTTAGGATCTAGTACCTTAGGTGTGAGGGTTCAAGTCCCTCCTCTCGCACTTGACCTTCACTGTGTAACTTTGGTAAAATCGCTTACGTTATGCGAGAGTAGCTCAGTGGTAGAGCTCCACCTTGCCAAGGTGGATGTCGCGGGTTCGAATCCCGTTTCTCGCTTCTGTGGTGCGACTCGGTTTCGGGTCGCTTTTTTTTGTTGTTTTTGTTAGGATGCCCATCAGTTGCCAGTAGGCTTCATGATGCTTACTATAGATAGATTAAAGAAGAAGGAATAGGAATAATCACGATGATTGTTAAGCAAACTGTTAAAGAACTTGAAAACTCAGCTGTTTCATTAGAAGTTACCGTCGAAAAAGCTGCTCTTCATGAGCGCTATCAGTCGGTTGTACAAAAATATATGAAGTCACTTCAGCTTCCAGGCTTTAGAAAAGGGAAAGTCCCTGCTTCAGTATTAGAGAGAAAATTTGGAGACTCTCTTAAAGAAGAGAGTGTCTTTACTACAATCGATGAAGCAGTTCAAGCGGCTTTAGATAAAGTAGAAGAAAAATATCGTCCTTTACCTTACAGTAGCCCCGCTTTACTAGATGAAGAAAAAATTGCACTTGATTTGAAAGATGATCTTACTTTTAGTGTAACATACGATGTCCTTCCTCAATTTGAATTACCTGCATACACCGACTTAGAGGTTGAAGTTCCTTCAGTCACCATCGACGATGAGGTCATTAACAGTGAACTTGAAACTCTTCGTCAACAAAATGCCATGGTCGTTGATAAAGAGGGCAAAATCGAGAAAGACGATATTGTCACTGTCGACTTTGTGGAATTAGATGAGAACAAAGAAGAACTAGAAGAGACTAAAAGAAGTGATTTCGTCTTTACTGTCGGTAGTGGCACAAATCTCTTTGAGATGGATGATGATGTCATTGGCTTAACCAACGGTGATGAGACTGAGATTACTAAAACGTTTGCTGAAGATTACAAATATAGTGAGTATGCTGGTAAAAGTGTTACCCTCAAAGTGAATATTAAAGCAGTGAAGTATCGTGATGTCCCAGCTTTGGATGATGAACTAGCCCAAGACGTTAGTGAGGAGTACAAGACTCTTGATGATCTGAAAAAAGCGACCAAAGAACGATTACAAAAAGATGTCGATAACCGCCTTCGAGTAAAAACTCTTGAAGCGATTGCCGATAAGATGTTAGAGAGTGTCACCATCAGTGTCCCCTCTTCCATGGTCGATGTTGAAGTTGAATCGGCTTGGAGACGCTTTATTAGCCAAACGGGTATGGGTGAAGAGCAAACTCTTCAATTCCTCTCCTTCCAAGGTCAAACAAAAGAAGATCTCACAAACACATGGCGTGAGGATGCGGAAAAATCTCTCCGCGTTCAATTGCTCATTGAAAAAATTAAAGAGAAAGAGAAATTTGAAGTCGATGAAGCTGAAGTTACTAAAGAAGTTGAAGCTCAACTTCCTGGAGTTGAAGATGAGAATACCCTCTCATATTACAAATCCATTATTGAAGATGAACTTAAAACCACTAAAGCAAACGACTTTTTAATTGAGAACAATAAGACAAAGAAAGGCAAACAGTTATCATACAATGAATTCATTGCCGAAGATTTTTCCTAATTGAGGGATAGTATAGCATGGTAGAACACCACATCAACGAACAAGCAGCACTCGTGCCCATGGTCATTGAACAATCGGGGGCAGGAGAACGCTCTTTTGATATCTACAGTCGATTACTTCGTGATCGAATTATTATCTTAGGAGAGGAGATTACATCAACAATTGCAAACTTAGTTGTTGCTCAACTCCTCTTTTTAGAGTCTGAAGATCCAACAAAAGATATCAGTTTGTACATTAACTCCCCAGGGGGAAGTGTTACTGCAGGTTTGGCTATCTACGACACGATTCAATATATCCGCAGTGAAGTACAAACAATTTGCTTAGGTCAAGCAGCTTCTATGGGAGCTCTACTTTTAGCAGCAGGAACAGCAGGAAAACGATATGTTCTCCCCTCTTCAAGGGTGATGATTCACCAACCTTGGGGTGGTGTTGGCGGTCAAGTTTCAGATATCGCCATTCATACCAAAGAATTATTACGAATTAAACAATTAAGTATCGACTACTTTGCCCATCATACCGGCAAAGACCCTCAGCTTATTGCCCAAGATCTCGAAAGGGACTATTTCTTCTCAGCACAAGAGGCAGTCGATTACGGTCTTGCCGACCAGATAATGGAAAGGAGTTTATAAAGATGGCACGCAATAGTAAAGTTTGCTCCTTTTGTGGACGAAGTACCAAAGAGGTAAAGCGACTCATTGACGGCCCTGGTGTGTCTATTTGTGAAGATTGTATCCATACCTGTAACGATATCCTTAAAGCAGATCCCTCGTATGAAGTTACCACGAATGACTTTTTAGGTGAGATTCCTACCCCTAAAGAGATTCATGAATATCTCGATGATTATGTCATTGGCCAAGATGATGCTAAAAAGGTCCTCTCGGTGGCGGTGTACAACCACTACAAACGGGTCAAATTCCAAGATCATTTCCAAGCCGATGGCCTTGAGATGGACAAATCAAACATCTTAATGATTGGTCCAACAGGGACAGGAAAAACACTCTTAGCTAAAACATTGGCTAAAAAGCTTCAAGTTCCATTTGCCATTGTTGATGCTACAACACTTACCGAAGCTGGCTATGTTGGTGAAGATGTAGAGAATATCCTTTTAAAGCTCATTCAAAACGCTAATGATGATATCCAAGCAGCAGAACATGGAATCGTCTTTATTGATGAGATTGATAAAATTGCCAAAAAAGGGGAAAACGTCTCAATTACCCGTGATGTTTCAGGTGAAGGTGTACAACAAGCATTACTAAAAATCATCGAAGGTACCGAAGCTTCTGTCCCTCCCCAAGGGGGGAGAAAACACCCAAATCAAGAGATGCTTAAGATTAATACTCGTAACATTCTCTTCATCTGTGGTGGTGCTTTTGTTGGTTTAGATAAACTCATTGAAAAGCGAGTGGCTTCTCATCAAATGGGCTTTGGTTCTAATCCTATCGGTCAAAAAGATCGAGAAATTGCTAAACTGTTTAAAGAGCTACATCCTGATGATCTTATTAAGTTCGGATTAATTCCCGAATTTATTGGACGCTTACCAATTCAAGTTGGCTTAAATAGCCTTTCACAACACGACCTTATTCGAATTGTGACTGAACCAAAGAACTCAATTATTAGACAATACACTGCCTCTTTGAAACTCGATGATGTCGAATTGATCTTTGAAGAGGGGGCGGTAAATGCCATTGCTGAACGCTCAATTGCCCAAAAGACGGGAGCCCGAGGACTCCGATCCATTGTTGAGTCAATTATGATTGATGTGATGTACGATCTCCCATCACGTAAAGAGATCAAAAGGGTTATTGTCAGTCGTGAAACAGTTGAAAAGTCAATATTACCACGACTAGAGTCCCGTAAAGATCAAATAGCGTAAGGAAGAGAGGATGTTTGTCTACCCAGATGTTCCCCCAAAAGTGCTTGAGGCCCTCAAAGCCGCAACAGTTGCTGTGATAATTGGGCATGTCGGTCCAGATGGGGACTGTATCCACTCTCAAATAGCGATGCAAAAGCTCCTTCAAAGTTTGGGTTGTGAAGCCCACCTCGTGAATGCTGGACCTTTTCAACGTAAAGAGATTCGTTCCTACGAAAAGAGATTCTCAGCTCACATCTCACAAGAACTCTATGATCGTAATCCCTTAGTGGTGATGGTCGATTGTTCAACTATTGATCGTATTGGATACTTAAGTGAAGAGATTGAAGGACTTACCATCCTTACTATTGATCACCATGCTTCTGGTAAACCGTTTGGAGATCTCTCTTACATCGTCCCTAAAAGCTTTTCAACAACGCTAGTGATCATGCAAATCTTTAAAGCATTAGACATTGAAATTACCACTGATGTTGCCGAACATCTCTTGTTTGGCTTAGCTACCGATACTGGATTTTTTAAATTTATTGGCCCTTACCGAGGTGAAACATTCGCCCTTGTGGGTGAGTTAGTCGATAAAGGGGTCTCCCCTAATGAGATTTTCTCTCAAATGGAGGGGGGAAACAGTCTCGCTAGTAGTCTCTTTTTAGGTAAGTTATTGCAAAGTATTGAAGTCCATCTCGATGGAAGACTCCTTGTCGTTGTCGAAGATCCCCAAGATCTTGAACGCTTTGGTGAATCTGAAAGACCTACTGATGCCTTATATGCCCATCTTCTTGGTATCGATGGAGTCCAAGCAGCCCTCTACATAAAATTTATTGATGAAGGTGTATGGGAAGTTGGCTTTAGAGGCTCACATTACAGTGCTATCGATGTTGGTTCAATCAGTGTTGAGTATGGTGGTGGTGGTCACAAAAAAGCCGCTGGGGCTACCGTAGAGTCTTCTTTAGAAGAGTTAAAAACACGCCTTATTGCGAGTATTGAAGCAGGATTATAATTGTCTTGAAGTTGTAACATGGCATAGAAGTTGCTCTATAGGGTTCCTCTCAGGAGGAACTTTATATGAAAACACTGTTAACACAACAGGTATTAGACTACCAAAGTAACATCCGTTCAAAAAAGGATCAACGTGCTCTTTATGCATACCTTCAAGATCAAACTCGTATTATTGTCTACACCTACCCAGTGAGAGTAAAGACACTCTCTAGTGAAGAGGCACTAGAATTCCTCCTTTCGATGGAAAATAGGATTGTATCGCTCATTCATAATTTCACTTATGACGTTCTTTCGTTTGAATCATATGTGAAGAAAGTCGCCTTTTTACAATCAAAAATGTTTATGAGTCGTAAAAGAAAGCGCATGCGACGTCATAACGCCCTTTTTAGTACCGTTGATGAGTTAGATGAACAACTTGTGAGTAATCAACAAGTAGAGTATAAAGTTGATCCACAAAAGTGGAGTGATAAGAGCGAATTATGTGACGAACTCAAAAAGAAGATTAAAGAGAGCAGTGTCTATAAAACAAGACTTTTACAGATAATCTTATTATGTGCTGATGAACTGCACCCTTCTCAGATTACCTTTTTATCTGAATTCATTGGGATAAAAGAGTCCACTTTGGCAAAGATGATCAGTGGGGTGTATCAACAATCAGAGGTAAAACGAGCGCGAACCCAACGCCTCGTTGAGATTAAAAACAAACATTATCATATGAAAGAGCACTTACAACAAGAACTCCACCTATTTAAACAGATGCATGCAGATCCCCTTTTAGTGAAGCAACTAGAGCAGAGCTATGATCGTAGTGCCAGCTATTTTAGAAAAAGTATTGAAGATTTACGGACAAGACCAAATCATGTCACCCATTCAAACATAGCGAAACAGCTGAATATGCCCAAAGGAACAGTCGATTCTGGCCTCTCGGTGATGAAGAAATATCTTAAAAACCTGGTGGACGAATATGAGTAAAACAAGTATCTTGAGCACATGGATTTTCTGCTTGCAAGTAACAACGAACACAAACGTATAGAGTTAGAACAGCTCTTAACGCCCCATGCCCTAGTGCTTCCCTCCTCACGTAATATCGATTTTGAATTTGAAGAGACGGG
>Ga0265293_10008789_pt1 | contig 14787 bp, 8 predicted proteins | sample Munlanlewell138R_FD_192505 | JGI IMG/M metagenome (GOLD analysis project Ga0265293, IMG submission 192505) | Leachate microbial communities from a municipal landfill in Southern Ontario, Canada - Leachate well 138R | ecosystem: Engineered > Solid waste > Landfill > Unclassified | place: Canada...
GGTTTCCTGTAAAAAAAGTACGGCTTTACGAGAAGTGCTGCGATTATTTTCTTTTCGATACCCGCACTTCAGGTTATGGCGGATCGGGAAGGAAATTCGATTGGGATGTGCTTTCGGATTATCGAGGAGATGTGCCTTTTTTGCTGAGCGGAGGCATATCGCCCGACGATGTGGAAGCCATCAAAGCTTTTTCGCATCCCATGTTTATGGGTATCGATCTGAACAGTTGCTTTGAAATATCTCCCGGATACAAAGATACGGCATTATTGCAATCGTTTATAGAAGAAATCAGAAAATGAACCGAATAGATCAATTGTTTGACAAAAAGAAAAATAACATTCTTTCAATATTCTTTACGGCCGGATATCCCCGGAAGGATGATACTGTTTCCATTATTGAATCGTTGGCCGAAAACGGTGTGGATCTCATCGAGATTGGTGTTCCTTTTAGCGACCCCTTGGCCGACGGCCCGGTGATTCAGTCGGCAAGCACACAGTCTTTGAAGAACGGCATGAGCGTGAAATTGCTTTTTGGTCAACTCGCCGATATTCGTCAGAGAGTAAGCGTTCCTCTCATTTTAATGGGCTATCTGAATCCCATCATACAATTTGGAGCGGAAAGGTACTTTAAGACCGCAGCCGAATGTGGCATCGACGGACTAATTATTCCCGATTTGCCTTTTGACGAATACATGGAATCGTATAAAGAAATAGCCGAGCGGTACGGATTGCATGTGGTTATGCTCATCACTCCCGAAACATCGGAAGAACGCATACGACTGATCGATGAAAATACGGGTGGGTTTATCTATATGGTGTCGTCGGCATCGGTAACCGGTGCGAAAAATGCTTTCAGCGATGCCAATCTGGCGTATTTTCGACGAATAAATGCCATGCAGTTGCACCATCCCCGTTTGATCGGTTTCGGCATATCCAACAAAGTTACCTTTGAAGCTGCATGCGAGGAGGCTTCGGGTGTCATCATCGGCAGCAAGTTTGTATCGCTGCTTGGGACGGAAAATTCTGTTGATGAGGCTGTAAAGAAACTGATGGAAGCAATTCGTTAGCTCACTTCCAGCGTTCTTTTTTCTTCACTGCTTTGAAAAGCCAATTCGATGATGCGGATAACGTTGCGCGCTTCTTCGGGTTTCACTGCAAGTTCGGCTTTACCCCATATGGCATCGCGCAGATTGATGAAATATTCGCGATAATCGCCGTTTTCGCTTTCGACTTTTCCCTGAATTTTCACTCCTTCAAATTCTGTATGGATGGTACCCCATATGCTTTCGGGTTCCCGTCCCCAGTCGTTGGTGTTGGGAATTGCTCCCTTGTCGAGGTTTTCTTCCTGCACGTCTAGGCCATATTTGACATACGAACCTTTGGTGCCGTGAATCAGGTAGGTAGGACCCGGGATGCGACACAACATACCGGCTTTGAGCGTTGCCGTGAATGTGGGGTAATGGAGGCGCACATCGAATCGGTCATCGGCTTTTGCCCAGGGGCGTTGCGAACAAATTTCGGCCGTTACTGCCTGTGGCATACCGAAAAAGTAGAGCGCCTGATCGATGAGGTGCGAACCGAGATCATAGAAAATGCCCGATCCGGGACGGGGATCCTCGCGCCAGTAACCATTGGGGCGAGGATCGGGGCGGTAACGGTCGAAATGCGTCTCATAGTCCTTCACCTCACCAAGCAAACCGCTTGCAAGTAATTTTTTCACTGTTTTGGTGTCGCTTGTGAAACGACGGTTGTGATAAACCGACAGAATTTTGTTTTGTCGTTTGGCAATTTCGATGAGTTCGTCGGCTTCGGCCACACTGACTGTAAACGGTTTTTCTACAACGACATGCTTGCCCGCAAGCAATGCTTCGCGGGCCCAATGAAAGTGTACATCGTTGGGAGAAGTAACAATTACCAGATCGATTTCGGGATCGTCAATGATGCCTTTTCCGTCGGGAACAACAGCCGTTACAGGGTAACGTTCTTCAATGATACGGATACTCTCGGGATTAGTCGTACTGATTTTGGTAAGTTCGAAACCTTCCAGCACGTCTATGAACGGTGCGTGAAATACTCTTCCGGATAGTCCGAAACCAATAATACCGGTGTGGATAATTGTTGACATAGAATTTTGTGTTTATTGAAATTATTGTTTTGAATAATCGGATTATGTTTTTGAACTCGTATATTTTATATAACGTCTTATGCGTTTGAATTGTTATTGTTTAAACGGTACCTTGTTTACTCGTATATTACTTAGGTAACGCCTTACCCCCTTTTATTGTTTTTAAATTTTGGTTTTTATGGCGAACCGAAATTTTACTCCTTTATTTAAAATTATTTTTCAGTTTTAACCTGATTTTACTTGTTTTTATCTCAGGTTAAAAAGGAAATCCACCAGTTTTTGTGTTGCAATGGAACGGTGACTGATGCGGTTCTTAATTTCCTCTCCCAATTCGGCAAAAGTTTGGTCGTAACCCTCCGGAACAAATACCGGATCGTATCCGAAACCGGCTGATCCTCTTTTCTCGTCGATTATATGTCCTTTTATTTCGCCTTCGAAAAAGTATGCTTCGTTGTTCATCAACAAAGCGATCACTGTTCGGAAACGTGCCTTCCGGTTCTCGATACCTTTTAGATTATCGAGCAGTTTGTTGATATTGTCTTCGTCACGGCAAGCATCGCCGGCATAACGAGCCGAGTAAACGCCGGGAGCATTTCCCAAGGCTTCCACTTCCAAACCCGTGTCTTCGGCAAAACAATCGTATCCGCATTTATTTTTTATGAATCGGGCTTTGATAAGCGCATTTTCTTCTAATGTGCTGCCTGTTTCCTCAATCTCGTCGTGGCTACCAATGTCGTTCAGACTGAGAATTTCAATTTTCCCTTCGGTGATTTTTCGAATTTCGTCCAGCTTATGTTGGTTGTTGGTAGCAAATACAATCTTTCGCGTCATTTATCTTTACTCTTAGAGGTTTATTTTATTTCGTTTTTATGTTTTATATCTCTCGATAGCTGATTCTTATGATTCGTCTTGCTTGTTGTTTCGGTCGTAATTATTAGTATTCACATTTGATGAAGAGCATAAATTGTTTGTTTATTTAAACAATACAACGTTTCATAGTCCACTAATGTTTTTTCGAAAAAGATTTTAGAATTTTCGAATGTTGCTTTTTATTGATTTCTTCAATCCAATACTCTAATTTAATTAACCTTAAATGAAGTAAGTGAATTTTTCAAGAACGATAAGGAGTAATTTAGATTTAAACATGTGAATGTATCTCAATAAACTGTTTAATAGAACATTAGTATTACATTTCTACTGATATTGGATATGTTAATGAAACAATTGTTATCTTTTTTGATACAAAAGTTGCATATAATTTTTCCTAAAACCTCTAATGAGTCAATAAATAAATAAATAAATCTAATTACAAACAAATATTCTAATAATTTAAAACAGGAGGGCTTTTATGAAAAATAAAAGAAAATAATAAAATTTGAGGAAAAGCCGCATGCCGGCCAAACACTAAGTGATATCAGTTATTAATGATTAAATTTTTATTTTAAAAACATGAAAATGAAAAAACATTTTTTATTTAATTTCACAAAAGGGATATTATTTACATTAATGTGGATGATTTCTCTGTGTATGTTTGCCCAGAATATTACTGTAAAAGGCACGGTAAGAGATTCAAAGGGCGAACCTCTTATTGGAGCTACCGTTCGTGTTAGTGGAACCACTACGGGAACAGTGACCGATATAGATGGTAATTTTACATTAATTAATGTTCCTACGGATGCAACATTAGAAATTACGTATGTAGGCATGAAAACGCAGGTTATCAGCGTGAACGGGAGGACAACAATTAATGTTGTTATGGAAGAAGATGCAGTTGCGTTGGAAGAGGTTGTGGCCATTGGATATGGATATATGAAGAAAGAATCTTTAACAGGTGCAATCACTTCGGTTTGCTCAGATGACATCGAGAAAGTGTCTGCTTCAACTGTTAGTTCAACGTTAGCAGGCAAATTAGCAGGTGTATCTTTTCGGCAAGCAGAAGGGCGTCCGGGTGCAGGTGCAAATATTTCTATCAGAAATATGGGGAGTCCTCTTTATATTATCGATGGAATTCAAAAAGATGAAGGTCAATTTAATAATTTATCTCCAACCGATATTGAAAGCATTACGGTTCTTAAAGATGCTTCAGCCGCGATTTATGGAGTAAGGGCTGCAAATGGTGTCGTGGTTGTCACTACAAAATCGGGGAGAAGGAATACCAAACCTTCAATTAAAGTTAACGCTCGGTTTGGATTTCAAAATTGGACACGATTTCCCGAAACGTGTAATGTTTACGAATGGATGCTCGGCAAGGCAGATGCAGAAATGAATCGTGTTAATCCGCATACTGATATCACCCCTGAAGAACTGGAAAAATGGAGAGAGGGTAAAGAATATGGATACCAATCATTTGACTGGTATGATTTTATCATAAAGCCTAATGCTCCCATGAATCAGATTAATATAAGTTCCTCAGGAGGATCAGATAGAATAAACTATTATCTTTCATATACTCATTTATATGAATCTTCTGTTCTTGGTCGTGAATTCATTTTTAAACGAGATAATGTTCAAGCCAATGTTGATGGGCAAATAACGGATAATTTAAGAGTAGGGATGAAAATGAACGGAAGGATTGAAACGCGTGATAATCCCGGTGTTCCTGGAGGTGACGATTATTGGGCACCTCGATTTGCTCTTTTTCGAAATAGACCGACGGAACGTCCTTATGCAAATGATAATCCCAAGTATATCAATGACATCGGGCATAACGATACCAATTGGGCTTTACTTACAAAAGATCTTTCCGGTTATTGGACAGAGACATGGAGGGTGCTTCAAACAAACTTCGATGCGGAATATGCATTACCTATCGAAGGATTAAAAATAAAAGGTAACTATTCTTATTATATTGCTGACCGTTTAATGGATGGACATGAATATACTTATAAGGCATATAAATATTTTCCTGAAACAGATGAGTATAAAGTAACCTTTACAATGGATAATCCTTGGAGAGAGAGGGGTACCCATAAAGTATTGGAAGATGTATTTCAGGTACAAATAAATTACAACAAAGTTTTCGGTAATCATACTGTAGACGCCCTCTTGCTTAACGAAAGGATTCATAGACGAGATTTGGATACATGGGTGCATGCGGTACCAAATACTAATGTACTGCCTCTTATCTACTTTGCTGATATGGATACCTATAATGATAGTGATGTAGAACAAGCCCGAATTGGTTATATAGGAAAATTTAATTACAATTACAGTAACAAGTACTATATAGAATTGGCCGGAAGATACGATGGATCATGGAAATTTATTAAAGATAAACGATGGGGGTTTTTCCCGTCGGTTTCTGGAGGATGGAGGATAACTGAAGAGGAGTTTGCAAAAAATTTGTTAGGGGATTTTGATCTTGATCTTAAATTACGTGCTTCGTATGGTGAGCTGGGAGATGATGCTGTTGGAATAGGAGATTTTGATTATTTACGGGGTTACAATTATAATTCATCCACAGTGATTATGGATGGAAAAATGATTATAGGGGCTCGTGATAGAGGAGAGCCAATTACGAATATTTCATGGTATACGAGTAAGATTACCGATATTGGTGCGGATTTTTCTTTATTGGATACAAAACTTAGTGGTTCTATTGATTATTTTTATCGTAAACGTGAAGGCTTGCGGGGTAGAAAATATGATGTATTGGTACCATCTGAATTAGGATATGCATTACCTGATGAAAACGTAAATAGTGATGCTGTAACCGGTGGTGAATTACTATTGTCTTATAATGGTAAAGCAAATGATTTTATTTATTCGGTTGGAGGTAACATTTCTTATGCACGCCAGAAATTTCTGGAATCTTATAAACCAAGATGGGGCAATTCATGGGATCATTATCGAAATTCACGTGAAAATCGTTGGGATGGAACTTTTTGGGGATATGAAGTTATTGGACAATTCCAATCTTATGAACAAATAAATAACTATCCGGTAAATATTGATGGTCAAGGGAATAAAACATTGCTACCGGGTGATTTGATTTATAAGGATGTTAACCAGGATGGGGCCATTAATGGGTATGATGTACGACCAATAGGTTATCCTGCCGGGAGAAATCCTATTCTGAATTACGGGATTAATGCTTCGGCTCAATATAAAGACTTCGATATAAGTATGGATTTTTCCGGCGGATCCATGTATTCCTATAATCAAAATTGGGAAATGCGATGGCCTTACCAAAATACAGGTAACTTATTAAGGCAATTCTATGATGACCGATGGCATCGTGTAGATCCTTTTGATGTGAATAGTGAATGGATACCGGGGAAATATCCACCCTTGAGATTTAATGAAGGAGGACATAGTAATTACAATAAAAATTCGACTTTTTGGCTAACTAATGTTAGATACCTTCGACTTAAAACCATCGAATTAGGTTATACACTTCCTAAAGAATTAAGTAGTCGTATCGGAATACAAACAGCAAGGTTCTATATAAACGGGTTTAACTTATTCTCTTTTGATAATGTAAGAGAACTGGGAATTGAACCTGAAATAATGGACGAGAATGGACTTCAATATCCTCAGCATAAAAGAATGAATATTGGAGTTAATGTATCATTTTAATTAAAAGGAATAAAAATGAAAAAGTATATTTTAATTCTATCAATCATCATATTTTTTGGTTGGGGATGTGATGATAATGAGTTTCTCAACAGAAAGCCCACCACTATTCTCATGCCGGAAGATGTATGGCAGGACAATGAACTTGCTTTTTCCGTATTGGCAGATTTATATAGGAGGCTTCCGGAATATCAAACTGTTGATTTTTGGGGAGATTTTACCACATTCAATATGGCTTTTGCTTCGAATTTTGGAGATTATTGGCGACATCAAAATGCCGAGTGGAGCTATGATGAATGGGGATTATGGAATTATGGTTTGATCAGAGAAGTTAATCTTTTCATTAAAAATGCAGAGGATGCCGATGAAAATATTTTGTCGGAAAAAAACAGGTTTGTAGCTGAAGGAAGATTTGTTAGAGCATGGTTATATTTCGAGCTGGTAAAAAGAATGGGAGGCGTCCCTTTAATTTTGGAGCCACTTACTTATGATTTCAGTGGAGACCCCTCTTATTTGCAATATTCGCGCGCAAAAGAACATGAAATTTATGATTTTATTTTAGATGAATTGGATGCTATAAAAGAGGATTTGCCAAACGATGTTAATATAAAATCTAGAGCAACTCAGGCTCTTACTTTGGCTATGAAATCAAGAGTGGCTCTTTATGCGGCTTCCATTGCAAAATACGGTGTTACAACACCAACCGTTTCTTTGCCAGGGGGAGAGGTTGGAATACCGGCAGAAAAGGCCGATTCTTATTACCAAGAAGCATTAAATGCCTCAGAAGAATTATTTAAGGATTATCCTTCTTATTCACTTTACGACAGAAAAGAGGATCGTTCCGAAAATTTCTCTTATATTTTTCTCGATAAATCCAATAATCCGGAAGTAATATTTGTAAGAGATTATATTCAAAGTGAAACTTGGGATGGGAGATCAAATATTTGGACATTGCATAATCAACCTTGGTCAGTTACAGAAGATTTGGAAGGAGGTAGATTAAATCCATCGTTGAATTTGGTACAAATGTTTGAGAAACTTGACAATACTTTTGAACAATTTAAAACCAAAACAGAAGATGGAGAATATATTTATTACGATAATATTCAGGATATTTTTTCAGACAGAGATCCAAGATTGGCCGGTACTGTAATTTTGCCCGGTTCTAAGTTTAAAGGGAAAGAAGTAGATATTTGGGCAGGTTATAAACTGCCTGACGGGAGTATTATTACGGGGGACGATTTTGGGCAAAGAAAAGTATTGCCCGATGGTAGTACTCCGGTGCAAGTGGTAGGCATGGATGGACCTATTGATGGTAGAGAATGGAGCGCACAGACAGGATTTTATGTAAGAAAACATATGGACCCAAAAACCGGTTCAGGCCAACGTGGTTTAAAAAGTGATGTATGGTGGGTACGTTGCAGATTAGGTGAGGTATATTTGAATGCTGCGGAGGCCGCATTCGAATTGAAAGATTTAAAAAAGGCTGCGGATTATATAAATGAAGTTAGGAAAAGAGCCGGATTTGATATTCCTTTAAATCCTGAAGAAATTTCATTTGATAGAATTGTTCATGAACGTACCGTAGAACTTGCTTTTGAGGGTCATGAGTTGTGGGATATGAAACGTTGGAGACTTGCCCATAAAGTATGGAATGGAGAAGCAGTCGACTTGTCGGATTGCCCATGGAAGGCCGATCAGGTGAATACGAGACCTTTTGGTTTATGGCCTTATAAATTTTATGACCCCGGAAATCCGAATCATGGTAAGTGGGTGTTTGAAAAAAGAATGCCAAGCATAGTAACGGCTGCAGATCGTTTTAGACTTGGAAATTATTATTCCAGAATAAGCGATGAGATTGTTAATAATAATCCAAAAATAGTAAAGAATCCAAATCACGATTAAAAACATTAAAGACAAATAAATTATGAAGAAGTTTGTACTATTCACGCCTTTGATTATGTTTTTTATTGTCTTTCTCACTTCTTGCGAATATGACAATTATGAAGAACCTAAATCAAGGTTATATGGGAAAATTGTTTACCAAGATGAGCCAATAAACGTAGGTTTTAATGAAGTATCTTTTGAGTTATGGGAACCAGGATGGCAATTAAAAGTTCCTATTAATGTTATTGTTGCTCCTGATGGTTCTTTTTCCGCTCTGCTTTTCGATGGAACTTATAAACTTACGATTCCTACTTGGCAAGGGCCATTTAAATCAAAAGTTGATACGATGACAATAAATTTGAAAAGGGATCAAGAATTGGATATCGAAGTGGAACCCTATTATATGATCAGAAATCCGAATTTTTCTGTTTCAAATAATGTTATTTCGGCTAGTTTCGGCTTAGAAAAAATTATTACAGGGGACGAAGCTAGAGATATAGAAAAGGTTTACTTATATGTGAATAAAACTCAGTTTGTAGATATTCAGTCAAATATAGTAAAAAGTGAATTATCAGGGTCAGATATTGAAAATTTTGATTTAATCACTTTAACTACCCCTATTCCCAATTTGATTGTAAGACAAGATTATCTTTTTGTGAGGATAGGAGTAAAAATTTCAAATGTTGAAGATTTTCTTTACTCACCTGTTCAAAAAATAAATTTATAATAATGAAGAGTGTCAAGTTTCATAATATTATGAAACTTGACACAAAAACCGGATCTATGAAAAGAAGAAATTTTCTGAAAATAATTGGCGCAAGTGGAACTTCGATGATAGCGGCTCCGAACGTAAATATCAGTTTGACAAAAAATGTTGTTGAAGCTTCCTCTATTCAAATAGATCCAACTCCCAAATTTGAATTGTCTCCATGGTTATATATGCAATTCATGGAGCCACTAGGTGTAACTGATGGTTCGGTAGAGGCCGCATGGAATCATAAGCAGGATAAATGGAGAAAGGATGTGATTCAGGTTACGAAAGAATTGGCGCCCGGAATGATCCGGTGGGGTGGCATATTTAGCTCTTATTATCGGTGGAAGGAAGCTGTGGGACCAAGATTGAAAAGAAAACCCATGCTCAATATCCAATGGAATGGTATTGAAACCAATCAAATTGGAACTGCCGAATTTGTGGATTTCTGTAATCAAGTAAATGCTGATCCGTTAGTGACAGTAAATTTTGAATCGGAAGGGAATCCGATTTGGTCAAAAACTCCAAAAGGAGATGTTCGTTCTGCAGATGCCTCAGAAGCTGCAGCATGGGTTGATTATTGTAATAATCCTTTTAACAAGGAAAGAAAAAATCACGGATTCGAAGCCCCATTCAACATTAAAGTTTGGCAAATTGGTAACGAAACTTCTTATGGAACAGATAGATTCGATATTGAAACGGCGGGGAAAAAAACAATCGAATTTGCTAGAGCAATGAAATCGGTCGATCCCTCAATTCAACTCATTGCATGGGGTGATAGCGGATGGGCGAAAAAAATGGTTGAGATAGCAGGTGAATATATTGATTTTATCGCTTTTCATCACATGTTTGATCCCGGTCGTGAAATAAAAAATTCACCTTTGCGCGATAATGAATACCGTAAAGATCCCGCAGGTACTTGGGAGATTTTAATGAATGCATATAAGATCCATGAGAAGAAAATAAATGCCATTAGGGAAGAAATTCACAAGCTAAATATACCGTTGGCGTTAACTGAATGTCATTATGACATTCCCGGCCGAAATCGCTGCGAAGTGTTGTCTTCCTGGGCAGCGGGTGTTTCTTATGCTCGACTTATGAACTTGCATGAGCGAAACGGTGACTTACTTAAAATTGCCACATTGGCCGATTTTTGTGGCACACGATGGCAAGTTAATGCCATTATGATCCCTGTACCAATAGGGGAGTCTTTTATGATGCCGGTGGCTAAAGTGATGAGTTTGTATCGGCATCATACAGGGAAAGATTTTATTGCAGTCCGTAGCATGCCGAATGATCTGGATATTACTGCTAGTCGTTCAGAAAATACAATTTATTTGCATGTAGTAAATACAAGTCGTGTTCGGGCGGTAAAAACATTTGTATGTATTGAAAAGATGAATATTGCTTCAGGAAAGGCTTTTGAATTGGCAACAGATCCTGCTTTTGAAATAATAAAGGCTTCGGACGATCCACTTAAACCTCGCGAAAGAAATCTGAATTTAAACGAAGCTATTGAATTTCCTCCTGCGTCGGTTACAGCAGTTGAATTAAGCGTTTTAAACAACTAAATTTGCTATTCTCAAAAATTAAGGAAATGGGAGTGTTGGGTAATTTTATAATGGATGTGTAGATAAAAAATGAGATTGTATTGGGATGTGTTTTTGTATTTGAATATATTTTTGTCTGTGTAATTAATTTTTTCAGCATGAATTTTAAAAACAATATTTTATTTTTAGTGGTATTACTTTGTTTACCATTTTTCTTGTCTTGTAAGGGAAAAAGCCGGTTAACTTCGGATCTTCGTGCACCGGCTTATCCGTTGGTTACCGTAGATCCGTATTTCAGTGCATGGTCTTTTACCGATAACCTGTATGACGATGTCGTAAGACATTGGACAGAGAAGCAATTCGGTTTTATCGGTGCTGTTAGGGTAGATGGTGAAACGTATCGATTTCTGGGTACGGAAAATTTGCCGCTGAAGCCGATTGTCCCGACTTCATTCCAAGAAAAATGGGAAGCTGCTTATAGTTTCAATAAACCTGCCTCGGAAAATTGGACATCGATCGATTTCGACGATACGGGATGGAAGAAGGGGAAGGCAGCTTTTGGAACGGAAGGGGAGCCGAATTTGTCCACCCTGTGGGAAACGTCGGATATTTGGGTGAGAAGGACTTTCAACCTCGAAGAAGATTTAAGCGACAAACCGGTTTTTCTCAACTATTCTCATGATGATATTTTTGAGTTGTATATTAACGGCAAAAAAGTTGTCGATACAGGTTATTCATGGAAATACAACGTGCTTTTGGAACTTCCCGAAGAAGTAAAATCCACACTCAAAAAGGGGAAAAACGTGATTGCTGCCCATTGTCATAATCGAACAGGGGGTGCTTATGTCGATTTCGGTTTATACGAAAAGGAAACCGATAAGGAATCATTTACGAAAACAGCCCGTCAAAAGCTGGCAAGTGTGTTGCCCACACAAACGTTTTATACTTTTGAATGCGGTCCTGTGGAATTAGAATTGATTTTCACCGCCCCTTTGTTATTGGACGACTTGGATTTGATATCGCGCCCCATTAATTATGTGACTTATCGTGTACGCTCGCTGGATAACGATGTTCACGACGTGCAGATTTATTTCGAAACGACGCCTCAGTGGGCAGTCAATACAGACGATCAGGAAGTAGATTTCGAGAAAATCGAGAAAAACGGACTGATTCATTTGAAAACCGGCACCATCGAACAACCCGTTTTGCAGAAAAAAGGAGACGATTTGCGTATCGACTGGGGATATTTTTATATGACGGGAAGATCGGGATCTTCATCGGTTATGAATTTTGGCGATTATTGGGAGACGAAAAAAGATTTTTTGACTCAAGGAGGGATTTCCGCAACAGCACCGGATTTTTTATCTTCCGACATGACGAAGGGCATGACTGTTTTGGCATACAGCAACGATTTGGGAAACGTTTCTTCCCGTTTTGTGGAAGACTATATCATGCTTGGTTACGATGATCTTTATTCCGTTCAGTATTTCCACGATAATTTGTTGGCATATTGGAAAAAGGACGGAGAGGTTGATATTTATCGTGTCTTCAATGAAGCCGATGAGGATTATCGTTCCATAATGAGACGTTGTGATCGTTTTAACAAAGAAATGATGGAGGACGCAAACAAGGCCGGAGGTAAGAAATATGCCGAACTTTGCGCATTGGCTTATCGGCAGGCTATAGCTGCTCATAAATTGGTGAAAGACGATGATGGCACCCTTTTGTTCTTTTCGAAGGAAAACAACAGCAACGGTTCTATCGGCACCGTAGACATTACTTATCCTTCTTCGCCGCTTTTTCTGATTTACAATCCCGAATTGGTAAAAGGGATGATGAATCCGATTTTTTATTACAGCGAAAGCGGGAAATGGACAAAACCCTTTGCAGCTCATGATGTAGGAACGTATCCTCTTGCCAACGGGCAAACCTACGGAGGTGATATGCCGGTCGAAGAATCGGGCAACATGCTTATTCTTACTGCTGCCATTGCCACATTGGAAGGAAATGCTGCGTATGCTTCACAACATTGGGAAGTATTGACTACTTGGGTTGATTATCTGGTAAAAGAAGGCTTGGATCCGGCCAATCAGCTTTGTACCGACGATTTTGCAGGTCATTTGGCACATAATGCAAATCTTTCCATAAAAGCGATTATGGGGATTGCAGGATACGGGGGATTGGCCCGGATGCTCGGGAAAGATGATGTAGCGGAGAAATATTCGAAAATTGCCGAGGAAATGGCCGTTAAGTGGGAAGAAATGGCGGATGACGGCGATCATTATCGGCTTACGTTTGATCGTCCGGGAACATGGAGTCAGAAATATAATCTGGTTTGGGACAGGCTGTTGGGGTTCAACATTTTTGATCCCGACATAGCACGTAAGGAGATTGCGTATTATCTTACCAAACAGAATCCGTATGGTTTGCCGTTGGATAATCGTGCCACCTATACAAAATCCGACTGGATTATGTGGACGGCAACCCTTACCGAGAATGTGGGCGATTTCAATGCTTTGGTTGATTCGGTATACAAGTATGCCAATGAAACACCGTCACGTGTTCCTCTCAGCGATTGGCACGATACTGTTGATGGTACACGGGTGGGATTCAAGGCTCGCTCTGTTGTGGGCGGCTACTTTATGAAGATGCTGAAAGAGAAATTTCAATCGAATCCGGAACATTGATTTATCGGCATATTTCGGATCCAACTATTTCCCAACCGCGGGATTTCTCCTCATACCCTTTTTGGGGTTATGTGGCATTAGCCTCAACGAAGTTTTTGTTCGATTCTCCTTCGCTCCTTGTTCGCTCTTCCTTCGCTTCAAGGCAGGGACAAACACACCTAATTTGGTGGAATTATTGTAGTACAAACCTGCATATTTGCTGCATGTAGAGCGGGATTCGCATGTGGAGGCAGAACGGACTTTATGCGAGGATGACGCAAGCATGGGGCAAGCATAGGGCGAGGAAGGTGCAGTCTTGGTACGGACTTGGTACGGAGATGGTGTGTCTAGTCCTGAAATAAGTTTACAGTAGATCTAACCAAAAATCGGGACGATACAGTGCAGCGATGATTTTTGTCGAAATCTTTATAAAATCTTGCTTTTTTATCTAAATTTGTTCTTGAGAAATGGGATAGATTTGAGAGCAGAGATGATCTCTTTTCAAATTAAATAGGAGATAAAATGAAAAAAATAAACAAGGTTTTCCTTCAATTTGTCGTTATGTCCGGGGTATTTTTCTGCTTGGATGTGCATGCTCAAAAGGATATGAAAATAAGCGTAGTGGACAGACCGGATGTTCAAGCTGTCAATAAAAATTATGTGCAAAACCGAGCACCATTGCTTCCTCTGAATTGGATAAAATTACCGGTAGGCGACGTAAAACCGCAGGGTTGGCTTTTGGAAATGCTTCATCGCCAGAAAAATGGGTTGAACGGTCATTTGGGTGAAATAAGTGCTTGGCTTGATAAAGATAATAATGCTTGGTTGGGGACGGGAACCGATTACGGTTGGGAGGAAGTGCCATATTGGCTAAAAGGTTTTGGCGATATGGCGTATATTCTGGGTGATGAAAAAATGATCGAGGAAGCGAAAACCTGGATTGAAGCGGTTTTCAAAAGCCAACGCGAAGATGGTTATTTCGGTCCATATATCGAGAAAAACGGGAAACCTGATTTGTGGGGAAACATGATCATGCTTTGGTGTTTGCAGTCGTATTACGAATATTCGAATGATCAACGCGTAATCGACTTGATGACCGATTATTTTAAGTGGGAGCTGGCTTTGCCTGACGAGATGTTTTTGGAGGATTATTGGGAAAACAGTCGGGGTGGAGATAATTTATTGAGTGTTTATTGGTTGTATAACATCACAGGCGATAAGTTTTTATTGGAAC
>Ga0265293_10008790_pt1 | contig 14787 bp, 9 predicted proteins | sample Munlanlewell138R_FD_192505 | JGI IMG/M metagenome (GOLD analysis project Ga0265293, IMG submission 192505) | Leachate microbial communities from a municipal landfill in Southern Ontario, Canada - Leachate well 138R | ecosystem: Engineered > Solid waste > Landfill > Unclassified | place: Canada...
TACGGGCATCATTGCTATAAGGCTGGCTACTGATACATAGTTCCAAGGCACTAAGTATGAGCTGGACCCGCTTTTATACAAATTCTCAAAAATTGATATGCTGTTTACTATAAGCCAATCGCTTTGTTTGGTAATATATAAGGCAGGTCCGTATAAATCATTATAAGTACCTATAAAGTACAGCAATATTACTGTAATAAACACCGGTTTATTTAATGGCACAACTATCTTAAAGAATATTTGCAGCTCGCTGTACCCATCTATCCTGGCAGCATCAATCAGCCCTTTGGGTACGCTTAAAAAAAACTGCCTGAACATAAATATTATAAAGACATCAGTAGCAAAAAAGGCGGCAATCCACAGCGGTATATATGCTACTTCCTTTAGGCCTGTGTTTACCATAAACTCATAAATGGGTATGCCTAATATTTCGCCCGGAATCATCATTGTGCTAAGGAGCAAGAAAAAGATTGCATTTTTGAAAGGAAAATCATACATTGCAAACCCATAAGCTGCCAGTGAGCATGTTAAGCAAGTGCCTATTGTTTTTAAGGCAAAAACTAGCATGGTATTGAGAAACATCCTGCTTATATTGTAGTCGGGGTGCTGAATTACAAACTTTATATTTTCAAACAATGCAAATGACTTTGGAAACATAGTAGCTTGAGTAGATGCCTCCACCAAATCCTTGCAAGCTGTAATAAGGAGATAGTACAAAGGCAAAAGAGCAACAATGGAAAAGAATATAAGCAAAAAGTATACAAGGTGCTTGTTTTTCTTTGCTCTTTTCTTATTTAATTTTATTATATTCTCTTTTGCCATTTCCTTTTATCCTTTTAGGTTATATCCTTTTGCACATAAAACTTTGAAGCCAAAAAGTTAAATCCCGTTAGCGCTAATATAATAAGGAAGAACAGCCACGCCATTGCTGCCGCATAGCCCAATCTAAAGGGCATATTATATGCAGTCATAAACATATAAATAGGGAATAACAATGTGGAGTTAGACGGCCAGCCTTGTCCATTGCCCATTACAAATGCCAGCGAAAATGCCCGTAGGCCGTCAATTGTAATTAAAATCACATTAAAGAAAAGCATTGGTGAAATTAAAGGCAAGGTAATCTTAAAGAACTGTCTGACTTTGGATGCGCCCTCAATTTGCGCTACTTCGTAATAGTGCTTGGGTATGCCTTGCAGTGCTGCAAGAAAGACCAGCATCTTTACTCCAAATCCAAAAGAGCTAATAATTATCATAGTAAGAAGGGCAGAGCTTGGAGATATATACCATAGGGGCATATTTGTTACACCCAGCAGGGCAAGGATTTGATTTATCATTCCTGTAAGGGGATTAAAGAGATTCTTATACACAGCTCCAACCGCAAAAGCAGGAATGATAAAGGGTAAAAAGAATATTGTCCTAAATGCCCCAATCCCTTTTACTTTTTGATTTAATAACATTGCAAGCGCTAATGAAGTAATAAGCACCATTACACCGCTGCATATAGCAAATATCAGCGATAACTTTATGGATTTATAAAAAAGGTCATCTTTTGTTAAAGCATATAAGTAATTGTCCCAGCCTACAAAATGATGTTCCGGATCAAAAATAGTGGTATCCGTAAAACTAAGTATCAATGTCCTAATTATTGGGTACAGGTAAAAGAGCACAAATCCAACCAAAGCTACTCCCCCAAATAACAGGAAGTACTTATACTGTCTTTTGTAATTCCTTTTAAACTCCTTAAACCCTGATAACTTCATTATTGCATCCTTTATTTTTTATCCGTATAAGTTCTGATAATAACTGTCTACATTTTCCTTTATCCTGTTTAGCACTACCCGGACATCGTCTTCTGAGCCTCTGCCTTCATACATTAACTTATAGATTTCGGTCATAACTTTTTCTCGGCATATTTTTGAAAAGTCCTTTTCATTAGGCAATGTCCTAGCTCTTTCTATTGCATTGAAAACTACCCCAATATCTATGCTCTTTTGCTCTTTTTCGGGTAGGGCATTGATTATCTGCTCCATATTTTTCAGCACTCCAACCTTGCCATACTTATACATTTGCTTAGCGCCTTCTTCCCCTGCCCAAGTCTTTAGAAACTCAAATGCAACCTGTTTTTTCTTGCTTCTTGCGGATATGCCAAATGCATCGGCGGCTATTTCGCCCCCAACTGCGTCAGGCTTGCCTACCGGCGTGGGCAGCAACTGTATATCCCAATCCAGCCCTATGGTGTTATAGCTGTTCCAATCCCCCATATGTCCGCCAAGTATCATTGCCACATTGCCATTCAAAAAGGAAAATGCCGAAGATGCTTCAATAGCATCAGGCGCAAACTTTTCATGCTCATCCCCTAAAGATTTCTTTCTAAAAAACTCGGTTGCCGCAATTACTTGTTCACTTGTCAAGGCACTAACTCTATTATTGGAATTGGGAAGGTAAAAAGTGCCGCCCATTTGATAGACATATACCAACCATTCGCCCCACCAATTTAGCTGTGTTTCGCAACCGAATTGTGTATACACCCTTTTGTCGCCTTTAATGGTATACTCAGACAAAATAACCCCTGCCTTTACAAAATCGTCATAATCCCAATCAGGTTTAGGATATACGCTTTGCGAAGCGTCCAAATTAAATGCTTCTCTTAGCTCTTGCTCTTTTACGTCAAATAATTTCTTATTATAATAAAGCAGAGAGGTATTAAGAGAAGTTGGCAAAGCATATATTTTTCCGTCAATTGTTAAGGCCTCCATAATAGAGTCCAAATAAATATCTGTGCTCACTTGTTCATCCGCTTCTATAAATGAGGTAAGGTCAACAAGGCTTCCTTTCATTGAACTGACAACAACGCTGCTGGTCTTAATGATATCGGGCTCATCTGCAGTACCTACCAGCTTACTTATATCCTCTCCGTATGTAGCAGCTACTTCAATGCCCGTCTTTTCAGTAAAGTAGCTAAAAAGCTCATCATATCTGCCTCTATCCTCTATATCTAAAGCAATCTTTAAAGTATTGCTATCATTTTTATTACAGGCGCTTAGCGCAGTCATAATAAGAAATATGCCGATAATTACCAATGCAATGCTAAAGATTTTCTTCATTATACTTCCTCCAAATTCTCCCATAGCTGCTTCCAGCTAAGTTGAGCATAAGCTATGCTGTCGTCGCAAACTCCATAATAAATATTTAAGAAGTCCTTATCAGCTATTAGACCGCAAGTAAAGACTACATTTTGAAAGAAACCTTGCTTTTCATATACTTCGGTAGGCTCTAGTAAAGGGCGCTTGCTTTTCATAATTATCTTGTTAGGGTCATCTTTATTAAGCACCATAGCAGTTAAATGATATCTGCTATCATGGTCTGCACTATGATAAATCACCAGCCACCCTCTTTTGGTCAGCACCGGCACAGCACCTGCGCCAACCCTGCTGCTGTCAGTATAATTTACTCTTGCCTTTAGCATAATTTTATGATTGCCCCAATCAATAAGATTGCTGCTTTCTGCTGTCCATATATCCAGCTTGCCGAATTGCGATATATTCGGTCTGTGCAGCGCAAAATACTTGCCATTTATCTTTTCCGGAAATATCACACAATCCTTATTGTCAGAATGAAAAATATTGCCCAGTCTTTCAAACTTGATAAAGTCATTGGTTTTGATAAGTGCCACATTCATTCCGCAACTGCTGACTGCTGTATATGTAATATAGTAAGTACTGTCAATCTTAGTAATTCGTGGGTCCTCAATGCCATACTCCTCATAAATATTGTTAGGCATAATATACTCATTGTTAAAAGTAAAATTGATACCGTCCGCACTTCTTAATATCCTAAAATGAGACATAGAAGTTAGATAATTCTTTTTATGATTCCTTATTACTCTTACATCCGTATAGTCATACTCTTTGCTTTTAGGCACCTCAATTACCATTAGCCCTTTATTTTCTTTATAGGAAGGCACTAAGTAATGCGTATTTTCTTTTTTTTGTTTTACTTTTTCGGCCACTCTTGCAATCATAATTAGTTCATCCCCGTATTTTATTACCGACGGATTGAATATCCCTATAACCTCTAGGTCTTTGCAAGAAGGCTTTATATCCTTGTAATCAATAAGCAGTCTTTTTTTCATAGCTTTCCCTTTAGTCTTTTATATATATTTTTAATGAGTTAATTTTTAGTTGTGCATCAGCAAATTGAGCCCCAATATCGCTTCCGTTAACTACAAGATATATGCGAAAATTATTATATGCGGGCTTGAAAGTTACTATATGTGTCCCCGAAACATTGCCCGACTCAATTTTAATAGGATTGCTACTTATAACTGTAGCTTTATCCTCATCATAATAAAGGGCTTTAACCTCCCACATTGTCTTTACATAATCATTCATTTGATTCAAAGAGTCTATATCAACAATTATTTCGCAGTCCTTATTTTTGTCTGCAGTCAGTACATTGCTTACAATACCGCCAAAGCAATATTTTGCTTCCGGATATTTGTTTTGCTTCATTACCAGCGCATTATTTTCCAAATAAATGCTGGCAGGACTTAATGCATGTATTACAGGGTCTTCGCTTTGTTTAGTTCTATCAGGAATTGTCCATAAGGCAGTATCGGTAAAGTCATTGCTGTTGTAGTAAGCTACTAGGGTAGTTGCCAAGCCGGTGATTTCATACTTTTTAATATCCCCGCTTTCCCATACTACAATGGCGCATTCCTTATATAAGGGGATTCTTTCCCATTGTGTAGTATACAAAGCATATGCAGCTTGTAAAAAGAGGGAGCTGCTGCCCTGCTCTTTATAGAGCTTGCCATTGATACTTCTGTATATTGTTGCAGAGCCGCTGCCTGCTAAAGTAAATGGTGCATAAGCTGTATTGTCAGCTCTTCCTGCCTCTGCCTCATTGATATGGCTGCTGTTGGTACTGTCAAAATAATTTTCTATTGTAAGTTTATTTGCATTTATCCTTATATCTAATGCTTGCGTTTTACTCATAGAAACTGCTTGCCGCATTGCTTGCTCCTGTGCCCATGAGGTGCTATATAAATCATTGAAGATAGCTGCATCGGCAGAGCTTCCTTGATAACTTAAAGTGTTCAGCTTGTCTAAAAGAGCGGCTTTGTTTTCGAATCCGCTTAAAACATTTACTAAAACAGACTTACTTTTGCTTCTGTCAAGTGCTGAAGTGGCAATTATATAAGTGCTGCCAACTCCAACAAAGTTTACTTTGCCCGTTTGGTCTATTGAAGCAATGCGCTCATCCATACTAGACCATTTAACACTTTTATCCAGTACGGAACTTGGCAATATTTCAGCAGAAAGAGTTACGCTGCTTGCACCTTTTAGAAACTCCAGCTTGCCTTCGCTAATACTTTCCGATAAAATATTTACCTTAGTGACTGCAGGCTGATTGTTAAATATAGATACGCTTTTAAGGACCAGCTCCGCAGTTTGCTTTTCTCCGTCAGGACCTTTTGCCAAGATATGAAAAGCACAATTCTTTTTTTGTCCGTCATACTTCCAGCCCGTGGCATATCCGGGGTCGGGTTGAGTGTTTCGCGCTCTATATATATCCGAAAGCATAGAATCAACTACATTTACACTTATAAGCCCTGTTTCGCCTGTATCGGACAGTACATAGTAGTATTCAATTTCATTTTCTACTGATAACTTTACTATATAGCTAGAATAACAGCTTACCACTTCCATTTGAAAAATTATTGCCTTTGAAAAGTCCAAAGTAAGACTGGGCAGTTGTATCCCTCCATAGTTGTCAAGGCTGGCATCGGTATTCCATATAGCAACTGTATTGTCTTCTTCATTGTAATTGGCAGTACCGGGAGGTGTTCCGCTGCCAAAGCTCTTAATATCGCCGGCTGTATACTTAACACTTTCACCGTCCCAACCTATGGTATGAGTGCCATTGTTATTGCCTGACCCATTGCCATTGTTGTCATCGTCATTAACATTTCCGTTACAAGCGGCTAAAACACTTATAAGCAAAGCTAACACAAGCACTAAAATAACTAAATTGATTTTCTTTTTCATTATATTACCTCGCTACAACTCTTTTACTGCAATAATCAACAAGCCCATTTTCAGTTTTTATTACAATCTTCATTGTGTAATCTGTATCCGGCAGCATAGCCTTATCGTAACTATACTGCTCTAAAGGCTCTCCGTTGTAAACCTCTATTTCATTAAACAATATCTTCATATTAATTGCTTTATCGTTTTTGGGCGCAGCAATTTCCAATTTTATTACGCTTTCTGAAGTCAATTCCGCCCTGGAGCCCAAATTGCATATATTAACTGCAACCTGATACTCTGCTATATCGATATTGTTGACCGTTATCTTATTGTTTTCTTTGGTATAAACGCTATTTGCAGGCAGCACAACAATAACTCGGGAAGATTGGGCAGGTATAGATATATTACATGTGCCGCTTACATTTTTGGCAATAACCCTTTTTGTTACAGAATCAAATAAATCATAATGGCTATTGCCCCCGTTAAACTTAATTACCTTATCCTTGTCATAAGGGTTGTAATATAAGTAGTTTTGATAATTATTGGCTCCAAAGCTATCGGTATTGTTAAGGTCAATTTGCAAGATGCCTTTGATATCCGTCAAGGCAACTATACCGCCTAAAGCACCTGCAAATGCCGCACTATACAAGCTAAGGTCGCAAGGTTGCAAAAACTTTGCGGTAGCATCCCCCATAGCCAAGCCATTGACACCATTGTAATTGTTCCTAAAGCCCTCGTAACAAATTGCGCCTTCTTTATCAAAAGCTAAATAGTTGCTCATAGTTTGATGATTCAAGGAAATGTTATGGGGAAAAAACACTTTAGCATTGTTTACTAAGTTCAAAAGATACTTCCCTATTGCAGTTGCATATCTGGTATCGTATTTAACAAGGGGAGCAAGCACGCTTGCCAAGTGAAAGGAATTCATAGAAAATGCGTAATCCCCCGCTTGCCCTACCAAACCGTCCACCGCATAATTGCCAAACTCCCCTTGCATTACTGCCCATCCGGGGCGAAAAGCGGAATCGCCTTCGAATACAAAATCCAAAAACTTGCCCACATCGTAGCTAGTATTGTATTTTTTGTTTAATACTGCGGCTACAAAAGGAGCATAATCGGTTAACGCTTCGTAATTTGGATTCTTTTGATAATCTTGCAGATAATCCAGCACCTTTTTTGCGCCGATAAGATATTTTTCCTCTTTGGTGATTTCATAAGCTGAATAAAACAAAAAGGCAAGTCCGCCGTTAGGCGGCTCAATATGGTCGCCTACCATAGTGGGAGATTCAAGCACTACATTGTAGCCTACAAATTCGTAATTGGCTTTGCCTTCTTTGATAAAATTAGGTATAGCTTGCAGCCATTGGTCTGCTCCGTTAAGCACCATTTGCTTCATATAAGGTATGCTTTGATACTTGTCATAAAGGCGGGCAAAAATAATTTGAGGAAAGATATCATACCAAAAACTTTGCCCTTGTGCTCCGGCATTATGCACCAGCTTGCAACCGGTGTCGTAACTGCTTAGTGCCATTTCTATAAAGTTGTAAGTTTCGTCCTCAAATACCTGATTGGATTTATCTATGCCGGCATAGGTGCTGCCCAAAAGCATAGACAAGTAAGTTAAGTCCTCTCTCCCTGAGCTTTGTACCCTATTGTCTCCCACATAAGCAGGCAGGCCGAAAGTACGCTTTAGATAACCTGTTGTCAACGGGTCATATCCGTCAGGTTGCCTTTCTTGGTCAATCCAAAAACCTAAAGGACTCCAACTGCTTTGGTCATAGGGATTGTAGGCAGGAGTTTTGGCTTGCTGCTCAAAGGCAAAGTTAAAAACAGTAGAATCTAGAGATAAAGCCTTTTCTTTATAGTTAAAATAAGAATAATTTTTAGGTAAATCTGGAAAGCTATTAACTTTATTTATCTGCTTTTGCACACTATAATCGGGCTCTAGCTGCGCATCAGGTATTTGGTTGCAAGAGCACATTATAATTGTGGATATTATTATGATTGTTAAAAAAAGAAAACGCTTCTTCATAATGCCTCCTATTAAATCTTAGCACATCATTATCTTATTTTCAATACCTAAAAGGTAACATTTATTGTCAAAATAGGTTAATAAAAATTAATCTTTAAGTTAAAATACTCTTTTTTTCTATTGACTTATTAATTAACCTGTTGTATCCTAGCTATAAGGAGAAAAAAGGTGCCAAAAACTACATTAGAATCCATTGCTAAAGTCTTTGATGTCAGCGCTGTGGCTGTTTGGAAAGCATTGAACAATAAAAAAGGCGTTAGCGAGCAAATGAGAGAAAAAATCAAAACTTATGCAAAATCTGTAGGGTACATTAATTCTAAATCTATAATTAATGCAAAAAATAAAAAGTTCCTATTTTTAATAAACAAGGATTTTTTTCTTACTCCTTCCGAACAATATTACTCCACCATCTTTTATTCTTTAAGCTATGAATGCAGCAAATCTGGCAGTCTTTTGCAAATGGTTTTTATTGAAACGGAAAACACTTTGGATAAAATAAATAGGTCTATCCGCTCTTTTAGGCCTGACGGTATCTTTATAGCGGGCGAAATCAGTCAAAACATAAGCAATTACTTAATGGAACAAGATGTATGTATTGTGCATATAGATTACTTTTCTCCTTATCAAAAATTCAATGCGGTGTATGTTAACAACTATGTTATGTCATATTGTTTAACTAAATACCTTACCTCAAAAGGGCATAAAAAAATAGGTTTTGTAGGGAATATTGATAAGACCTCAGCCATAGCGGACAGGTTTTTTGGATACTTGAAGGCATTAAATGAAGAAGGGCTGGAATTTAGCTACAAATGGCATATTAAAAACAACTTAGTAAACAATGACGATATAACCAATTTGTATTTTCCAGAAGCTCTTTCCGCTTATGTATGTCATTGCGATGCCGCCGCCCAAAGGATGTATACAGCTCTTGCCCTAAAGGGATTGAGGGTGCCTGAGGATGTTTCTATAATAAGTTTTGACAATACCCCGCTTTGCGAAAGCATTATTCCTAATTTAACTTCCGCAGGACCGCAAAAAGATTACTATGCTAAAAAAGCATTTAATACTATGATAGATAGCTTGAATAACAAAAACAAACTCTTTCAAGTTATAATAAAAACAAAATTGGCAGAAAGGGATTCCGTGCGTGACTTAACAAGCAATAGCTAAAGCTAGGCTATTACGCTATTGATATATTCTTCCGCCAATTGGAAAGTAGCTTTATTTTGAACAGTATCTTTGCAGGAAGACACATATACCTTAATTAAAGGCTCTGTTCCGCTGGGTCTTATTACAATTTTGGAGCCCTTTTCAAAGTTTAGCTCAAAAACATCTGACTTTGGAAGCAAATATTGTTTTTGAATTAAGTAATCTACAAAAGAAACTAAAGACTCATCCCCTAGTCCGGAGGGCATATTATTCCTTATTTTTAGCATAATGTCCTGCATTTTTTTATAACCTTGCGCTCCCTCAAAGCTAAAAGAATACAATTTGTGCTCAAAGTATCCATACTTGCTATAAAGTTCGTTCAATCTATCCAAAAGCGTCTTTCCATTAGCTTGTAAAGTAGATACCATCTCTGCAATTAGCAAACATGACACTACTGCATCTTTATCCCTTACATAATCCCCAATAAGATAGCCATAGCTTTCTTCATATCCTAGCACAAAGTCTTGTGAGCGTCCTTCTTTTTCCAAAATAGTTATTTGTTCACCAATATACTTAAAGCCGGTTAAAACATTGATTACTTGTGCACCAAAACTTTCGGCTATCAGCCGCCCCAAATCAGACGTTACAATGGTCTTTATTACAATAGGATTGGCAACAAGGGTGCCCTTTTTCTTTTTTTCAGAGAAAATATAATCGGCAAGCAATGCGCCAACTTCGTTGCCGGTAAGCCTAAAATATTTGCCTTTATGCAATACTGCTACTCCTACTCTATCGCAATCAGGGTCGGTTACAAGCAAAAGCTCGCTATTGTTTTCTTGCGCATATTTTAGCCCTAGCGCCAATGCTTCTTGCTTTTCAGGATTGGGGAGTTTGCAAGTCGGAAAATCCCCATCGGGTAATTGTTGCTCCTCTACTGTATTTACTGCCCGCACACCTGCCAGCCTTAATACTTTGGGCACAATCGGATATCCCGTTCCGTGTAAAGGTGAAAAAGTCACATTAAGCGAATTTATTTTGTTAATTTGCTGTTTTAGCACATTTTTAATATACTCATCTTCTACGCTGTCAGAAACATATTCAATGCTGTTTTCTGCTAATAATATTGTAAAATCTAATGTTGTTACCGCAAATTCATCCACATTTTTTATATATCCTGCAAGTTGAGATGCCATTGCGTCGGTGCATTGGCAGCCATCGCTATTGTACACTTTATAGCCATTGTAGCCGGCGGGATTATGGCTAGCAGTAATCATAATGCCAATATCTGCCCTTGTATGCCTTACAGTAAAAGAAAGAAAAGGAGTTGGCATCAATTGCTTTGTTATATAGACTTTGTATCCGCAGGAAGCAAAAACTTCGGCAGCAATCCTAGAAAAAAGAATAGAATTGTTGCGATTGTCATAACAAATAGCCACACTTTTAAGGTGGTTGTCATGCATGTAGTTTGCTATCCCTTGGCTGGCCTTTCTTATAGTATAAATGTTAATGCAGTTGGTGCCCGCCCCCATTTTGCCCCTAAGCCCGCCTGTGCCAAACTCTATATATTTAAAAAAAGCATTATATATTTGCTCTTTATCCATAGCTAGCAGCTCATCAAGCAAACCTTTATCTTTAACGCATTCTTTCCATCTTAAATAATTTTGATAATACATTATATTAATGGCTTATTAAAACAAGATGCAATCAATCCGTGGATTATGGCAATGGGGGTAACAAAAATTAGCACAAAAATAATAGCAAGCTCGTAGCCTAAACTGCTTCGTGGATCGGGCTTTTTTCGCCTAATACGGTTACCAAGTGAGCCAAAAGGGATACCCAAAGTATTGCCAAGGGTAATCATGCGAATAATGCCAAGTATGCCCCTTGCCGCAACTTCGCCATAAGTTTCTACTAAGGTATCCCATGCTTTTTCGGATGGGCAAGCACATGAATCAGCGTAATGTTGAGCAAATAAAACAGCAGCTGCTTCTTCCTCAGGGATTCCGGAAGTCTCGCCTCCAAGAAGGTCGCTTATTTCCTTTTTATCAAGCCCTGCTTCCAGCGCCATTTTGGTATGGGCATAGCTGCACATTGCGCACTGATTAACCTCTGTTACAGCAAGCATTATACGCTCCGTAAATGTTGATGAAAGCAACTTTTGCGCTTTTGCCCTGCGTATATATTTTAGAGTGCGCCCTAAATCATAAGTAATTTTGTAAACTTCAGATATGCTGTATAACTTTTTCATAATTCACCTTTTTGGTAATAAAATAATTTTTATAATAAGATTATAGCATAAAAAAATAAAAAGGTATATTGAAAACCTGAAAAGCCCTGAAGCAATCATATTATCTGAAAACTCTTCATTTAACGGAAAAGATTACTCTTTGCTTTCGACGGTTATCAGCATAGCAAGAGCGTTATTTCAAAATGCCCGCTTTGGGAATGATATTAAAACGCTTGCAAAGCTCAATCAACTCATCATCAAAAATGATGCTTGGGTTAATCTATTTAAGCCATGAAAAATTGTCCGACTTTATCCAATATTGAGCATACTTATCGCCACCTTGATAATCATCTGTTACAAGTTTTAACTCAAATCTCACATTGTATTTATCTTTAAACTTAAACTCTTTTCCTTTAAATAACTTTTCGAAGCCATCTACCTTTTGTTCATAATTAGTAAAAGCAGAGCTTTTAGGATCAACAAAAACAATTTTATAATCGCTTCCGTTTTTAATCCAAAAGATAAAGTCTGGAAAAAAGTTTTTATATTGATTATCTGCAAAATAAGGCATCGCAATATTTTTATCTAAAGTTTCGTCTACTTTTGAAAACATCCATTCGCTATTAATTTTTTCTCCATCCTTTTTTATATGACTTAATAAATTTTTAATAAATTCAAATTCACTTTTTTCGCGCACAATATGCTTTATCCAGCCTATCGAACCTGTGGCTGGGTAAAGGAAGGGTTGATAATAATGGTTAGATAACTTTCTTAAGCTTAAAGTTAGCTCATTGCTAACGAACTCTGCGCTTTCTTTTCCAAGCAGTTTTTCCTTTTCTGCATACAGTGCTATAAGATATCCTACATCATTTATTTTTGATATATCGGTAGGATGCATTGTATCTATTTCTTCCTGAGTAAGTTTACCATAATTTTTTACAGTGTTTATTAAATCAATTAAGTCCTTCCTTTTTTCATCACTTAAATCTACCGTTATATATTTAAAATGTATTATATCATTGTCTTTCTCTTCTGCTGCGTTTTCATTTATTGGTCGCACGCCTTCTACGCCTTTCTCGCTTGTTAAAATGTGTTTCCGTAAATCTGATACCAAATAATCATAGCTTCTAAAATCTTTTATGGGATCTGATACAAATTTGTTGTTTTGCATAAACTCTTTTAATGCAATAAGCTTTTTAACATCCCAATTATCTCTATAAGATTTGTTAGTTGAAAGTAAAAAGGTTGCTGGTGACATTTCATCTATTAGATTTTGCAATCTTTGTTTGCAACCATCTTCAATATAAAAATCAATAGTTTTAGTAAAAGCTAACTTTTTCTCCTTATATACCGGCAATAATAATTCAAATGTTCTTTTAGTCAGTTCAAATATAGATGGGTCTTGGTCATATAATTTTTTAAATTCTGGCTCAATTGATTTACCTATAAGTTGTGCCATTGAACCAAGAATGGCCTTTACTGAGCTTGCATCTGTTGAAAATATAAAAAGCGTTTCTAATAATTTGTTTTTGTTAGGGTTGTTTATTGGCAATCTTTTTCTGTTGTTTTTAATAGCCAAATCAGGCTGAATGCGTACTCCCCTTCCTATGCTTTGCGGTACAAATTTTCTCGCCTCACCTTTACCAATATTGATATAATTGATAATATTAGGGCGATTGCTATCCCATCCTTCGTAAAAGGCACGACTCCCTAAAAGAACTTTTATAGTACTTGATGCCTGATTAAGCTCACTAAACCAATCTCTATTTTGAAATGTCGTTAATTTTTGATAACCTTTTAAGTAGTTATTGATAAAAGCTGCTGTATCTCCTATCCTAATAAGTGCAAAAGGGCTAGGACTAGTTTGCAATTTAAAAACAATTTCCTTACCTTTTACACCTTCATAATACTCTAAGTCGCCTCTTGTTTTGCTATTAAACGCCTCCGTGCGCACAGCTTCAAGAGTTACTCGTAAAATATCCGCTGATGTTATTATTAACTTCTCTTTTCCAAAAATATAGCTTTTTCCACTTGCAAACTCATCGATTAGCTCTTTTTTAGCTTCTTCGAACACAGGCATAATAGAACTATCTTCTTGAGCTATTTTAAGCATATAATTGCAAAACAGTTTTAAATCAGAATTCGGTCTTTTCTCTGTTTTACTTACTGAGTTAACAAGGGTCATAATTAACGGGTTATGATATGATTGGTTATTCCTGCTTTTAGCTATAATTGCAAAAAGAATAAAAGATTTTAAAACTTGTTTTTGCTTCTCTTTTTTACTAAAAGCATCCTCGCTATTGTCAAGAGCAAATATGGAGGAACTAAGATAAATATTTTTTCCATATCCTGCATTTATAAACTTTTCAAGATTAAAATTATAGCATGTGGTAATTATGTCTATATCATCGGTAAATGTTGCTGAAAAATTAAATAAAAATCCATTAGATGATAATTGATTTATATAAAATTTCAAATTACTGTTCTCGCTATCCCCTCTATGTGCCTCATCTAAAAACACATACCAATTACCGTCGTTTTCGTATGCTTTATAGTCTAAAATCGTCTCCTTCTTTTCATCTCTAAGAAGGTCACTTCGGTAATAATATACCTTAATTTCACTAAGAAATGTTGCAGTAGACCATTTTTCTTCTTCATATTTTGATAAATCTTTAAGCGAAATTGTCTTCCCTACAGAATGTAGTTGATTGTACGTAGCCACTTCTTCTTTAAACTGTTTAATCAAGTTATCTTTAGGAAGAAGTAGCATTATTTCTTTTTTAGGTATCAGCCCAAGTTCCATTAGATAATTAATATGTTCTATCGTTTTAATAAGTACAAGCGTTTTGCCGCTACCTGTTGCCATCCAAAAACATGCCCTATTATTAGGCTCGGGAGAAACACCATATTGCAAATATTCTGTTTGTATATATTCAATATTTGGCTTATCGCAGTTTGCACTACCAAAAGCTAAATACAAAACTGACGCAATTCTTTCTAGTGCATTAATTTGATAAGAATATAGCTCTTTTCCAGCTGCAAAACCTTTTATATCTGCAACTTGCCATTGTTTAGGCAATCCTGAATATACAAATTTTGTATTTTCTGCTACTATTCTTTCTAGTGTAATTCTTGCCATGCTTTACTCCCCCCACCATAAAAAGGGCTTAAGCATTTTTACAAACTCAACCTTTTCTTCTGCAGTCATAACTTTATAATCAGTGCAAATCTCATTAGTATCACCTTGAAGCAATACCCCTGTTGGCGTAATTTTTTTAATTGGCTTTCCTTTTAATAAAGAAATTGTCTCTGCAAAATCAATATTAGGATATAGTTTATCAAAATCA
>Ga0265293_10008791_pt1 | contig 14786 bp, 14 predicted proteins | sample Munlanlewell138R_FD_192505 | JGI IMG/M metagenome (GOLD analysis project Ga0265293, IMG submission 192505) | Leachate microbial communities from a municipal landfill in Southern Ontario, Canada - Leachate well 138R | ecosystem: Engineered > Solid waste > Landfill > Unclassified | place: Canada...
TGACGGTGCGCCCGATGAGGTGTTCTCGAACCAGGTCGTGATCGAATACGTTACGGGGGCGGCATGAATTCGCGATTGCAGGTAAGCCAGGTCGATGTGAATATCGGCCAGACGCGCATTCTTTCCGGGTTCTCCCTCGATATACAAGACGGGGAAATGGTAGGGTTGATCGGGCGTAACGGGGCCGGAAAAAGCACGTTGCTGCGAACCATTCTGGGCATGCTCTCCGTCAAGAATGGAGACATCACCTTCAAAGGAAAGTCGCTGGTGGGGGTGGCGCCTTACGAACGAGCCCGCCTCGGCATCGGCTACATGCCCGAAGACCGTGGCCTGATCGGCGGCCTGACGGTACGCCAGAATCTCGCCCTGCCGGTGTGGGCACGAAAGTTGAAAGATCTCGATGCCCGGCTGGAGCGGGTGACCGCAATCGTGCCCGAGTTGCGTGAACTCATGGCGTTGCCGGCGCTGACACTCAGCGGCGGACAGCAGAAGCTTGCCGCGCTCGGCCGCGCGATCATGTGCGGCGATAAACTGCTCATGCTCGATGAGCCGTTCGAAGGAGTTTCTCCGGTGCTGTCGCAAAGGCTCATCGAAGCGATCGGCAGGGCCCGGGCGTCGGGCATTGCGATTCTATTGGCTCAGTCAGACAGAAAAGGCCGTGAATCGGATTTCGATCGTTTCGTGAAAATCGAGCGTGGGGTCAATGTATTCGATTGAGCCACGTCGCCGTGGCGCGTTCTCGCCTGCCGTCGGGCCGATCCCGATGCTCTGCGGTGATCTTTCCCGTTATATTACTGGCGCGGTAATTCCAATAGCCGGGGGGGCGGGTGGCATGTGGGGGTGTTTGACAGTCATAACTGGAAACGTGCTGATATGCGTAAAAAAAGTACCAGAGCGGAAAAAGCGGAACAGATCAGAAGTTCGTTGTATGCGGCTGCGGCGACGGTGGTGGGTCGTGATGGATATGAGAATGCTTCCATCTCCAAGATTACCGCGCTTGCCGGTGTGGCGAATGGTACTTTCTATAATTATTTCGAGAACCGGCAAGACCTTTTCGATAAACTGCTTCCCGCAGTGGGCGACACGCTGATCGATTTCATACGTGATCGTGTCGATAACACGCTTCCCGCACAAGACAAGGAATGCGCCAGGCTGGCGGCTTATTTCGAGTTCTTTGAAGCCAATCCCGGCTTTCTTCGACTGCTGAACGAGGCCGAAGTATTTGCCCCGGTCGCCTATGCCGAGCATATACAGCGGTTCTCGATCAGATATATGCGGGCTTTGCAGCGCGCCCGCGACGCAGGCGAGCTGCGGACCTTCAGCGATGATGAACTGAGAGCGGTGGTGTTCATGCTGATGGGGTGCCGAAGCTACATGACGCTGCTGCTGAAACAGCAGAAGGATTCCGATGCATCGGCGCTCGTACAAGCCTATATCAAACTGATCTTTCCGGGGCTCTTCAATAATGAAGCGCCGCAGGGCGCTTCCAAGGGCCGCAAGCGTTGTGGGCCGTCAAAGGGTGTCGCCAGTGGCCATTGAAAGTCGCCTAGAACAGAATGTGTTGTGGATCGAGATCGATAACCCTCCCGTCAATGCATTGAGTTCCGACGTGCTGTTCGGCCTGATATCGCTCTTGAAGCGCCACGCGGACGATGATCGGGTGAAGGTCTTCGTGCTTGGGAGCAAGGGCCGGCATTTCTGTGCCGGTGCCGATCTCAAGGAACAGGCCCGGGCGTCGGAAAGCGGAAAAGCGGGACCGGCCGATCATGGCGTGGCCCTTTATACCGCATTGCTGCAATGCCCCAAACCCATCATCGGAGCGGCGCACGGCGCCGTGGTCGGGGCGGGGCTATCGTTGATGGGGTGCTGCGACATTGTGATCGCGGCCGACGACACCACCGTTTCATTGCCCGAGATCAATGTCGGCGTGTTCGGCGGAATCAGCCACGCGGCGACCATTTTCGGCAAATCGATGCTCAACTACCTTGCCTTGACAGGCGAGCGGGTGCCGATTCAGCGGGCCGCATCCCACGGCTTCTGCCTCGAGGTCGTTGAAAGAGCGCGTCTGCATGACGAAGTACGTAAGGTGGCAGAGCTGATCGCCCAAAAGCCCATGCCTGCAATACTGGCGACAAAGCGTTGCATGGAGTTGGTGAAAGGCGTGGGTCAGCTCGAGGGGTATGCGCGCGAACATGCGCTTTCCGGTGAAATGCGTGCAACCAAAGATTCATGCGGTGCAGATTCTCACCCTGGTATTGCATTCGAGTAGCGGACGGGCGGCCCCCTCACCGCTTCCCCTTGGCCCCGGTTGTCAACTGCGTTGCGGCCATGCGCAGCAAAGACTGGTCGGAGCCCACGACGAATGACATAACGCCCTGGCCGCCAACCGCCTCCATTTCCCCGGCATTGCCTACAGCGGCGATCACGACTTTGTTGTTTACCGTTCCAGCGGCGACCACCTTCCTGAGCGCCTTCTCGATGCCGGGGTCGTTGGGGCTGTCGACGCCCATGGACAGGCTTAGATCCAGCCTGCCCACCACCAGGCCGGCCACACCGGAAACAGCGGCGATTTCGTTGACGTTGTCGACCGCCCGCCCGCTCTCTATCTGACAGAAGATGGGGGTCTGATCGGCGCTGGCGATGGCGTCCACCCTGGAGATCGTTCCATAGCCGGCGAATCGGGGCGAAAGTGAGAGGCCTCGCCGCCCGCCGATAAAGCGGCACGCGCCGACGATATCGCGCGCCTGATCCGCGGTGTCCACGTGTGGCACGAGAAGGCCCGCCGCTCCCATATCGAGGAAACCGAGCACGGTGGCGTCGGCGGTATCCGGTACGCGCACCAGCATGGGCAACCCGACCGCGCGGGCCGCCAGCAGCATGATGTTTGCCTCGCTCCGGCCGAATGGGGCGTGCTCTGCGTCGAGCACCGCATAGTCGAGTCCGCAAAGCCCCAGCACTTCCACAGTCTGTATGCTGTCGGTCTTTATGAACGTCCCTACGGTTCGGGTATCGGTGGGAATCGTGAAGGCCATGTGCTGCTGCTCGAATGAAAAGGGGTGCACGGGTCTGGAGCATGGGCAACCAGCGCCTTAGCGGCTGATCTGCAGCCCCACCGAATCAACCAGCGCCTTCCATTTGTCGGTTTCAGTGACGATCTGCCGGCTGAACTCGTCAGGCGAGTTTCCGACGATCTCCAGCCCGGTCGCTTGCAGTTGTTGCCGGGTTTCGGGGTGCTGAAGAACCCGGGACAGCGCGTTGCCCAGTTGGTTGCGCAGGTCGTCCGGCATCCCGGCGGGCGCGAATATTCCATACCAGAGAGCGAACTCGTAACCGGGTGCGCCCGACTCGGAAAGCGGCGGAATGTCGGGCGCCGCCTTGTACCGCTCCGTCGTTGTCACGGCCAGGCCACGCAGGTTTCCCGCCTTGACTTGCGGGTAGGCGCCCACAAAGGAATCAAACAGGAAATCGAGTCGCCCGCCGATCAGGTCGGTTACGGCGGGTGCGCTGCCTTTATAGGGGATATGAGTCGCGGGCATACCCGTGATCTTGCTGAACAGCTCGCCGGCCATGTGCAGCGATGTTCCCGTTCCCGGCGAACCGAACGTCAAGCCTTGCGGGCTGTTTTTGCCCTCCCTGATGAGGGCGGCCACCGAGTCGAACCGGGAGTCGGTGCCGGTCAGCAACAGAGCAGGCACAAAACCCACTTGTGTCAGGGGCGTGAAATCCGTGCGGGGGTCGTAAGGGACCTTTTCCATCACCAGTGGCGTGATCACGAAAGCGGGCGTATTGATCAGCAGCGTATAGCCGTCCGGTTTGGCTCGCGCCACTGCCGATGTTCCGATGTTGCCTCCCGCGCCGCCGCGGTTTTCAACCACGACGGATTGACCCAGGATCTCGCCCAGCTCTTTGCCCAGAATGCGGGCGACGACGTCGACGGGGCCGCCGGCTGCGTACGGTACGACCAGGGAAACGGGCTGCTCGGGGTAGGCCGCGTGAGCGCTTGTCAGCGCGGCCAGAAATAAGCTCGAAGCCCCGAGGGCGTGTCGAGCAGCGTTGAGTAATCGAGACATGAGAAAGCTCCTTTGGGTGGGTCGTCGCCGTATTCCCGATATCGGAAATGGAAATTGACAGCGTTATATGAGAAGTGTAGAGTATTTCGATAGCAGAAACAATGTTTCTTTGAGAGGAATACAACGATGAAGCATCTGACGCACAAGAGCAACTGGAACGACGTGGAGTGGCTGCCCGTAAGGGGCGGGATGGAGCGCAAGACATTCACGGGCGAGGGGGCGACCCTGGCCTATTTCCGGATTCAACCGGACCACGAGGTGGTTCCCCATTCGCACATTTATGAGCAGATCGTCTATCTGATCGAGGGAGCCGCCGATTTCCATGTCGGCGAAGAAGTCCATCAGCTCGTCCCGGGGTCCTTGCTCGTGGTCCCGCCAAACGTTGTCCATTACATCCGTGTCACGAGCGATACGCCTGTGCTCGAAATGGATGTCTTCACACCCAAGCGCCCCGAGTACGGTGGCTGACCCTAATCGCAAACCGAGATTTATCCGTGAGCACACTTGAAACTGAAATTGGCACCCTGACCTTGCGCAACCCCGTGATCTGCGGGTCGGGCGAACACGTCATGACCGAGGCGGGCATCGATGCGGCCCTGCGTACGGGGGCCGCGGGTGTCGTGGCCAAATCACTCAATGAATCCGTCAGCGCGGCCGAGCAGCTCGACATCGCCGACTATGTATTGGTCGGCAGCGATCAGAGGCTCAGGGAATGGGGGGCCGAAGAGGCGCGCGGCGCCTCGCTGCTCTGCCGCTCCGGGTTGCAGCAGATCGGCCGGGAACAGTGGATCGAGACGATTGCCCGAGCCGACCGCAAGGCGCGGCGGTCGGACCAGTTCGTTGCGGCGAGCCTCGTCTACGGCGAGCTGGAAGGCGCCCTGGATATCGCGCGTGCGGCCGGTCAGGCCGGCATAAGAATCTTTGAACTCAACATGGGCTCACCGCTTTCGTACGAGGCCGCCAAAGGTTCAATCACCAGCGTGACGGAAGCGGAGGACGTTCAGCGAACCGTCGCACTGGTCCGCGAAGCCTTCGGGGGAATCGTCTGGGCCAAGCTCACGGGGTTGAGCAACAATCTTCCCGAACTGGCGGAGGCGGCGCGCGCCGGAGGCGCGGAGAGTGTCGGCCTGGCCGGCAGGCTCATGGGCTTCCTGCCCGACCTTGATTCCCACGCGCCCGTGCTCAACACCTCCGCCGGATATGGCGGCCCCTGGGCGCTGCCGATTGCATGCCGATGGGTGGCTCTTGCCCGCCGTCGGCTCGGGCCCGATTACTCCTTGATCGGCACCAACGGCGCACGCGGCGGGCTTGATGTCGCCCGCTTTGTATTGTCCGGCGCGAGCGGGGTCGAACTCACTTCACTGGTCATGCAGGAAGGCTTCGGCGCTCTCGAGGCGTGTGTGGAAGACCTGCGCAACTATGTCGACGGCAAGGCAACCAGCATCAAGGCATTGGTGGGCGTTGCCGCCGATCGAATGCAGACCTATGCCGAGCGCTCTTCCCACTCCCGCACGCCGGGGCACTGGAAGAATTTCGTGCCTGCGCAAACGCTAAGCGAATGTGCAGTCGAAGAAGATCTCGATAAGTCGGCGAGTACAGGCGGCCGGGCATGACTGCCGCTCTGGAGTCGGCACCGGGCCTCGACGATCTGCCCGGCTTGCGTGATGCGCTGAAAGCGGCTTTGGGCGCCGGAGCGGTGCGTGAAGATTGGGAGAATCTGCAGGCTTATATGGGCGATTGGGCCGGGCGCACCTATGCGCGTCCCGCGGCGATCGTCTTCCCGGCATCGACCGGAGAAGTCAGCGCGCTCGTAAAGATATGCGCGATTCACGACGTTGCCGTGGTGCCTCAGGGCGGCAATACCGGGCTGGTGGGCGGGGCGGCGCCCTTAGCTGGCGGTCGGCCCAGCATCGTGGTGAGCCTGAAGCGCATGAACCGGATCCTGCACACTGACGCTTTCGGGTATTACATGGTTGCCCAGGCCGGCGCAATTCTGCAGGAGCTTCAGAACGCCGCGTCAGGTCACGGCATGCTGCTGCCGCTCAGTCTGGGTGCCGAAGGCTCGTGCACATTGGGCGGCAACATCTCCACCAACGCGGGAGGCAACGCGGTCCTGCGATATGGGAATATGCGCGAGTTGACCTTGGGGCTTGAAGTCGTGCTTCCCGATGGGCGAATCTGGAACGGTCTTCGCGCTCTGCGAAAGGATAATACGGGATACGACCTTAAACAGCTCTTCATCGGCGCCGAGGGCACGCTCGGAGTGATTACAGCGGCGGTCGTCAAGCTTTTTCCGCTGCCGCGAAGCCGGCAGACCGCGCTGGTGGCTCTGCAAGACCTGCCCGCGGTCATGAAGTTGTTCCGCCACGTAAAGCAGGCCCTGGGCGACCAGATCACGGCATTCGAGCTCATGCCCCGGCTGGGAATGGCGTTCGCCTGCCGGCATATACCCGGCGCGATCGATCCCATGGCGTCGCCGTTTCCGTGGTATGTACTGCTGGAGGCCTCATCGTCGTGCGATGCCGATGTGTTGGCCGCCGCCGTCGAGTCGGCTCTGGAGGAGTTTCTGCGCGATGGCGCCCGTGCGGATGCCGTATTGGCGACCAGCGAGCGGCAGCGTGAAGACCTCTGGAAGCTCCGGGAAGGGCTGGTCGAAAGCCAGAAAATGGAAGGCGTCAGCTTCAAGCATGATGTGTCCATACCCCTGGGCAGCATTCCCGACTTCATTCATTCAGTCAGTCGGGCCGTCGAAGCGGCTGTGCCGGGAATCCGCCCCCTTATGTTCGGCCACATCGGCGATGGAAACGTGCATTGCAACTTCTCGCAGCCGGAGGGCGCCGCCCCGGAATCCATACGTGGGCGAGAACAGGAGGTGGCCGGCATTGTCTACGCACACGTCCATGAACTGAACGGGTCGATCAGCGCCGAGCACGGCATCGGGCAACGCAAGACTTCAGAGCTCGCGCATTGCAAATCAGGGGTTGAGCTGGATCTCATGCGCGCGGTCAAGTGTGCCCTCGACCCGGACAACCGGATGAACCCCGGAAAGATCATCGAGGCCCGATCATGACGACGGAGTATCTGAGCCCCCGGCCTCATGGCGGCACACCCGCGAAGGCCGTGCCGCCTGGCGCATGCGACTGCCACGCGCATGTTTTCGGAGACAGCCGCTACCCCATGCTGGCGACGCGCGGCTATACCCCGCCCAAAGCGGATCTTGCCATGTACCGCGCGATGCTGGCCGGGCTGGGCTTCGAGCGCATGGTGCTGGTTCAACCCAGCGTTTATGGCACGGACAACCGCTGCATGCTGGACGCTCTTGACAGCATCAAGGATGATTCCGCGCGTGGGGTGGCAGTCGTGGGCAGTTCCGTGACGGCGGAAGAACTGAAGGCCATGGATGCCGTGGGTGTGCGAGGCCTGCGATTCAACGCGCTCACGCCGGGTGGTACGGCGATGGCCGAACTGCCCGATCTGGCCAGCCGCATTGCCGACCTGGGCTGGCATATCCAGCTGTGGGTCACGTCCGAAACGGTGGCGCAGCTGGCTCCTGTGCTCCGGGCGCTGCCTGTCGATATAGTGCTCGATCACATGGCGCCGCTCAGCGTCGACCCTGCACTGATGGCCAGCCAGTTCGAACTTCTGCAGCGGCTTCTGGAAGGGGGCCGGACCTGGGTCAAACTCAGCGCCTACCGGGCCTCTGAAGAGGGATATCCCTATAATGATGTCCGCGTTCCCTTGAAGCGATTGATCGATGGCTGGCATGAGCGCTGCGTGTGGGGCTCGGATTGGCCGCATCCCATGCTGGCCGACCACATGCCCTATGATAGTGAACTGCTCGATCTGCTTGACAGCTGCATCGATCACGTCGACGTACGACATAACATTCTGGTAGACAATCCCGCACGTCTTTACGGATTCACATGAAATCGGGTATTCCATCCATGCCTGGGTCGTCATCTTCGCCGCCATCGAGCGGCAAGAAAAAGCAGGGCGATGACGAAGCCGCGTTGGATTCCATCGCCATGACGACGCAGATCCTTGAGCAGCTTGCGCGGGCGCAAGAGCCCATGGGCGTCACTCAACTGGCAAACATCCTCGATACGTCCAAGCCCCGCATTTCCCGTTATCTTTCGTCGCTGAAGAACCTCGGGCTCGCTGAACAGGACCCGGCGACCGAACGGTATTGGCTGGGTTGGAAGCTCCTGATGCTGGGAGAAGCCGCTGCCCGGCAGTTCGATGTCAGGCGCATCGCGCAACCCTATCTGCGTGCCCTTCGCGACAGCACCGGCCTCACCGCACTGCTGTCCATTCCCATTGCCGGCCGGGCAGTCGTGGTGGCGACGGCTGAATCCGCGGCCGACGTGTCGATTACCGTTCGCCCGGGCAATCGGCCCGCCGCACACTGCTCGGCACAGGGCCGCATCGTCCTGGCCTATTCCTCAAAGGCCGTTGTCGAGGCCGTGCTTGCCGGGCCGCTCGAAGCCCGAACGCCGGAGTCGTTGACCGACCCCCGCGAGTTGGTCGACAGGATGGCGCTCATACGTGAACGGCTTTACGACACGGCGCCGGGTGAAGCCCGTAGCGGGGTCAATACCCTGGCCGCCCCATTGCTCGGGGGAGAGGGCGACCTCAAGGGCGCAATAGGCATCATCGGTTCAATGGAAGACATCGCGAACCCGCCTTCGAATCACCATCTTGAATACGTGCAAGGGGCGGCTGCGGCGATCAGTGGCGCACTCCGCGACACGAGTTACGCCAGTCGCGGGATACCGCCCATGGAACTGGTTTCGCCCCGATAAAACAAATGCGACCCACGGGCCTTGCCCCCCGGGTCGCGGGTGAACCACTTTCCGTCCTGGTTATGGTGCCGGATTCGGGTAGCGTTGATGAATGGCCTTGATGCCCTGCATCACCTCTTCGGACAGCGTAACCTCGACGCTCTCGATGTTTTCCTCCAGTTGATCGAGACGGGTGGCGCCGATGAGGTTGCTGGTGACGAACGGCTGCTGGTTGACGAAGGCCAGCGCCATGGTGGCGGGCGACAGGCCGTGGTCGCGCGCCAGCTGTACATACTCGGCCGCGGCCTGTTCGGTTTGCGGGCTGGAATAGCGGGTGAAGCGGGTGAACAGGGTCATGCGGGCCCCTTCCGGGCGGGCCCCGTTCAGATACTTTCCGGCCAGCACCCCCATGGCCAGGGGCGAGTAGGCCAGCAGCCCCACACCGTCGAGATGACTGAATTCCGACAGCCCGCCCTCATAGGTACGATTGAGCAGGTTGTAGGGGTTCTGAATGGCGGCGATGCGGGGCAGGCCCTGCGTTTCGGCGAGCTTGAGGAACCGGGCCACGCCCCACGGTGTTTCGTTTGACACGCCCACGTGGCGTATTTTTCCTTCCTTGATCAGGTCTTGCAGAACCCCGAGCGTCTCTTCGATGGGCACGGTGTATTCGTCCGTCTTCCATGGGTATTCGCGACGGCCGAACGTGATGGTGCTGCGGTCCGGCCAGTGCAACTGGTACAGGTCAAGGTGATCGGTGCCGAGGCGCCGCAGGCTGGCATGCAGTGCTTCGGTGATGTTCTTGCGGTCGAGCCGCATCGGCCCGCCGCGGATATGCCCCGGCCGGGTGGGGTCGGAGACGGGGCCCGCCACCTTGCTGGCCAGAATGATGTCGTTGCGGCGCCCCGTCTTGGCCAGCCAGGTGCCGATATACGCTTCGGTGCGGCCCTGGGTCTCGGCCTTGGGAGGCACGGGATACATTTCCGCGGCGTCGAGCAGATTCACACCTTGCGACAAGGCGTAATCGATCTGATCGTGGGCTTCTGCTTCGGTGTTCTGTTCGCCCCAGGTCATCGTGCCCAGGCCGATCAGGCTGACTTCGAGGTTCGTGTGGCCGAGTTTGCGGTACTTCATGGAACGCTCCAGCTTGAGATTTCAGGTAAAGCGGGTCGGCGAGCCGACAATGTGGCTGATGTTAGCACTGTGGGGAACAAGGCCCGGCGGCGTTTTTTCAGCTCTGGTGGGCGGCTGGCCGTATCAGGTCGTCGAAGCACTCGGTGACACACTCCATGGCGGCTTGCGCCGCCGGCGTGAACGGCCGGTCGGTTCGCCTCAGCATTCCTATCTGCCTTGACACCCGGGGCTGCACATTGCCGATGGCCACCAGAGAAGTGGCGTGGATCTGTGGCAGGCTCAGCGAAGGCACGAAAGAAATTCCAAGACCTTCCTGAACCATGCCGATCAAGGAAGACAGTTGGGTGACTTCATGCTTGACGCGGAACCTCATATCCATTGGGCCGATTGCGTCGTCCAAGGCGGCGCGTATGCCGGTGTCCCGCGAAAGCAGAATGAAGTCATGCTCGACCAGATCCTCAACGCGCACGCGCTTGCGCTGGGCAAGCGCATGGGTGGGGGAGCAGATCAAAACAAGACGATCGTCGAGCAACGGGGTATACGTGAGCCCCTGACGCGATTCGTACGGGCCTACCAGCGCGAATTCGGTACGGCCCGACGCCACATCTTCGTAGACCGCCGCGGTCGCGGCGTCGCGAAGCTCAATCTCGACATGGGGGAACTTTGCCCGACAACGGGCGATCGCCCGTGGAAGGATGTGTACAGCAATGGACGAAAGGCAGCCGATCGCAACGTGCCCGGTTCTGAGCCTGACGTTGTCGTCGATATCCCGCATCAGGCTATTGTGCTCTTTCAGCAATAGTCGGATGCGGGGAAGAAGCCGGCGAAGGAGCGGCGTGAGGGAAACGCTGCGCGTAGTGCGCTCGAACAGCTTCATGCCGATGCGTTCTTCCGCTTTGTTCACCGCGGCGCTTACGGCCGCCGTCGACAGGAAGACCTCTTCAGCGGCCTTGGAGAAGCTGCGATGCCGGGCAACGGCGTCGATGATTTCGAGAGTGCGGAGATCCATGCATCGATTGTTAACTACTGTTTGATAATCAGCAAGAAATTTTTGCTTATCAAGACTAAGAGCGGGGGCTACCATTCACGTAACGCATTTTGTGAAGATCCGGGACCGTGCTTACTCTCTTAAAAAACGCCGACCTCTACAACCCTGAGCCGCAGGGTTTGAAAAACATTCTCATTGCAAATGGAAAAGTGGTGGCCATCACCGATGAGCCCATCCATATCGAGAACGTGCAATGTGAGGAGATTGACTTGAAGGGGCGGATCACCTGCCCCGGATTCATAGATAACCACGTTCACGTTCTGGGAGGCGGGGGCGGCCTGGGTTATTCGAGCCGCGCCCCCGAACTGCAGACCAGCCAGATCGTGCGCCATGGCACCACAACGGTTATTGGAATGCTCGGCTTTGATGCGACGTCGAAGTCAATGGCCGCTCTTGTGGCGAAGACCCGTGCATTTCGGGAGGACGGCATCAGTGCCTATTGCCTGACAGGGGCAACCCTGGAGCATCCGGTTCCCACGCTTACGGGGCGGATCCGAAGTGATATTGCATTCATCGACGAAATCATCGGAGTCGGCGAACTTTCAATATCCGAACTCGGATATGGCTTCGACAGCTATGGCAGCGGGGCGCAGTATGTCGGAGAAGCCGCCACGGCGGGTCTCTTGGCGGGGCGCCTGGCCCGTAAAGCGGGATATTGCTGTCTTCAGGTGCCGCCCTATCGGAATGAAGTCTTGAAGCCCATGTTTGGCCTGCTCGACAAGACCGGCATTCCCATTACCCAGTTCATTCCTTCCCACGTCAATCAGACGCCCGGGTATATGGAAGATGCAAGGGAGTGGGGCGGCAGAGGCGGGTGGGTCGACATCGGAGCCAACTATTCGCCCGACAACAACTATTCGAGAGCGATCGATCCGGCCCAGGCGGTTGTCGACCTGCGCGCCTCCGGTGTGCCGCTTCAGAGCATTCTCGTCAGTTCAGACGGCAACGGGGCGCCCCCCAAGGAGGAGCGTGGCGAAGGCAGGCCCCGGGTTGCGAACTACATGCCGATGAGCGGGCTTATGAAAGTCTTCAGGAATCTTGTCGACAAGCATGGAATGAGCTTGGCTGAAGCGTTGGAGCCGTTCACGAGAAACGTCGCACATGCTTGTGGCCTCGCCGGGAAGGGTTCGGTGGAAGTCGGTAAAGACGCCGACATCATCGTGCTTGATGACGCAATGGAGGTGCGTGAGGTGTTCTGCAACGGTACTCACTTCGTGAGCGGCGGTGCCGTACGCCGGACGGGCATGTTTGATGATGTTCTCAGAAAAGAGTTCGCATGATCGCAAACCGACCATGCGGGAAGCCTGAAAATTTAGCACTTTGCTTAGGAATGAAGAATGAATATCTTACGTAAAAGCTTGGCGGCATTTCTTTTGACGTGTATGCCGGTTGCGGCCATGGCAAGTTTCCCGGAGCGGCCCATCACGATCGTTGTCCCGTTTTCTCCGGGGTCAATCTCCGACACGGTGACGCGCCTTGTGGCTGAAAGCATGCGCGCTTCTCTTGGCCAGCAGGTCATCGTTGACAACAAGCCGGGCGCGGCCGGAATGATCGGGGCGGGGCAGGTGGCGCGGGCCAACCCCGACGGGCACACCATATTGCTGGGTTCGAATTCCACGAACGCCATCAATAAAAGCCTTTATAAGCAGATGCAGTATGACCTCGAGCGGGACTTCGCTCCCATTTCAATGGCGGGAGAGATCCCGGCCGTATTGATCGCCCGTAAAGGCCTGGGTGTATCGAATGTGCAAGAGCTGATCGATTACGACAAGGCGAACCCCGAGAAGCTGACCTTTGCCAACGGGAACACGACAAACCAGATCTCCGGGCTGACACTGAACAAGCTGGCCGGAATGAGCATGGTGAACGTGCCGTACAAGTCGGAGCCGGAGGGCATGATGGCGGTTCTTGGCGACCAGGTGGATTTGATGCTTCTGAACCTGCCCGTTGCTTATCCTCACATCAAGTCCGGCAAGGTGAATGCCTTGGCATTCCCCGGCGGATCGAAAGTCGAGGCGCTGCCGGAGGTGCCCACGGCTTCGGAAACCGTGCCCGACTATACGATACCGAATGGCTGGCTGGCATTCTTTGCGCCCGCCGGCACCCCTCGCGACGTTGTCGAGAAGTTGAACAAATCCATTGTCGACGCGCTGAACGAGCCGGCTGTGGCGGAGAAGCTGGCTTCTTCCGGCGGATACATCGTCAAGTCCAGCACTCCCGAGGAGCTTGATCAACTGGTGAAGCACGACTTTGCAAAATGGGCGCAGCTCATTAAAGACGCCAATATTCCGATGATGTAAAGCCGGCCATTGGCTATTGGCTATTGGCTATCGGCCTGGCTTCCAGGAGATACGCGCCCTCAACGGTCGGCCAGGGAAGCTCTGAACAAGTCGAGCGGCAGGCAGGCGCCCTGGTTCGGGAGGGGATGCAAGGCGCAAACCGCAGCGATAGCCGTAGCTATCGCGAGGATTTGCAACGCGGCAGACCGCCTGAATCCAGGGATGCATGCGGCGCGGTGATTTGTTCAGAGCTTCCCTAGAGGGCGCGCGTCAACATCACCCCGCCATTGAGGCGCTCTCTCACCACCTCGCGCATGGTATCCGGGGCGATGTCCAGAAGATGCGGCCATTCCCGCTGAGCCGTCTTTACTGTGGCGCGGGCCACTTGCAACAGGCGCGGCACTCGGGGCGCTTGTGCCATCTCCAGCAAAGTGGCCATGTCATCCCACGAGAAGGCCTTGATCTGGGTGTCGATGGCACGATTCACGGCGTAGTCGGTGGGCGGCACACTGTTGAAGAAGGCCGTGACGCAAACCGGGTCGTACATGGGGGCGAGCACGGGGTCGATGCCGTTGGGGTAGGCCATGGCCCAGTTCTTCAGGTGCGCATCGGTGTTGCCCATCAGGATGAACACCACGAATCGGTTCACGAATTCCTGGGTGTCTTGTGCCGCATCTGTGGAAAGCCGATGGATAATGCGCAGCATGGTCGAATAATCTTCCATCAGACCCTTGCCGTACTTCTGGCGCGGCGCGTAACCCAGGATCTGCACGAATTCCTCGATATGCTGGCGGCGCCCGCCGGGCAGGCGATCGAAGCGCTCGACCGCCAGAATCTTATCGAAGGGCAGGCGCTCGGGCAGGTCGGCGTCGCTCATTGAAATGATTCGGGTTCGCGCGCAGTGCAGGCCGACGGCCCGGGCAAGCTGATAACCCGCGTATTCATTCGCCACCAGGTCCGGATGGCGTGTCGAGGGCAGTTTGAGAATATGGGAACCGGCCGCGCCGTGCCGCCGGACGGTATAGCGCCGCCCTTTCTTGATGGCGGAAAACTTGGTGACGACGCCTGGAATCGATGCGGCGTCTTCCACAGGCCATTCGACGAACCCCGGTTCCAGTGCATCAAGCCCCATGGCCGTATGCCACAGGCGCACGGCGCTTGGGATACCTTCCTGCGCCGGAACGGGCTCGACTTCGAGAGCGCCCATCAGATCGTGGCCCGCCGCGGCCAGCAGTTCGAATTCGTCTTCTGTCGTGCAGCCGCGTTCCCGTGCCAGCCGCTCGCGATTGTGGCCTTCCGGCAGGAGGTTCTGGAAGAAGTTGGGCCATTTTCCGTCGGAACGAATGAGCCGGGCATCGCGAGCGGCTGAAAGTATGGCCTGGGTCGCGGCGTCATTGCCACCCCGGTAGCTGAGCGACAGGGTCGGCCGCCGCGGGTCTTCGATGTAGTCGCGGTCAAACGAAACACGCAGAATATC
>Ga0265293_10008792_pt1 | contig 14785 bp, 27 predicted proteins | sample Munlanlewell138R_FD_192505 | JGI IMG/M metagenome (GOLD analysis project Ga0265293, IMG submission 192505) | Leachate microbial communities from a municipal landfill in Southern Ontario, Canada - Leachate well 138R | ecosystem: Engineered > Solid waste > Landfill > Unclassified | place: Canada...
CTGGTACTTTGATCTGTTCCCCATCACGGCCGGGTCGGACGAATGGAGCGAAGGCCCGGTCTACGCCACGTATCAGGCGGCGGTGGCCGACATCCCCAACGGCACAGCCAATCTGCCGTGGTGGTCTGCGTGGGCCTCTGCTGTCGGGGGTCCACCACTCGCGGGATGGCTGAAATACGTTGCGTGGGAAGAGAATGAGGGGAACTACTTCATAGACGTGACGGCTGCGGGGGTGCTTTACGACGTGGCGGTCAGCGGATGGTCTGAAACGCCGGCGACGGCTACACTCCAGTTTCGGTGGGACCACTACAAGTTGGGCGACGACCGCGACTGGCCTGAAGGCTTCAGTGTGCAGGTGCGTATCAAAAGCTCCATCTTTAGCGGCGACTTGACCACGGCAATCACCGAAGGCGCGTTAGTCGGCACCTTCGCGGTGACCAACGGCGGTGGCGATGACGAGTCCATGGCGCTGGACGCGACGGCGCGGGCACAGATTTCCCTGGACGGCACGTCGTACATCGGGTTCTTCCCGGTTCCGACCAGTGCCCCGGCGGAATACGTAGAGCCTCCGGTACCCTACGTCCAGACGGTGGCCGCGATTAGCAGTGCGCGCTTGGCGTTGTCATAACGAGATGCGGCCGACGCGGGCGGGGAAGACATCTACAGCGGTGGCGTTGAGCGGGAGCACATGCAAAACTATAGTAACGATTACTGATGTCACGCTGTCTGTCGCGTAGTCACTCATCCGCCAGCCCGTTGGGTGTCAGAGCGGAAAGAGATGGGGCCGCCATCGGGCGGCCCCTAATATTTACCGAACAAAGACGGTGAAAGAAAAATAATGATTCTGACTACTTTTCCTGTTGACTGCGGCGCGGAATGGCGATATAGTATTAGTAGATGAGGGGAACACAACCGAGGCCACAAACAGGAGGACGGACGATGGCATACCTGACCCAGATCGAGGCCGCTGGACGTTACGACCGCCAACATCCGACCGATCCCGAGCGAGTGGCTGCACTGGTCGCCCACGTCCGGAGCGTCGGCCGCTGGGATCTGCCTCCGGTAGTTGTTGTTGCTGACGAGGGCAACGGATACGCGATCCTGGACGGCCACCATCGTGTCGCGGCCGCCGAGGTGCTGGCGTGCGATCCGGAACGGGCCGTAGATGCGCAGACGATCCCCGCGTATGTGGTGGAGACCGCCGAGTACTGCCTCATCCTTGACCAGCATTTCGGCGGCATCTGCCCCAATCGGCTAGCAGACCTGCGAGAGTACGTTGACTGCGACGGGCGCACGGCAGACGAGGTTGCCAACTGACCGCTGCGGGCTCCACGGAGCCCCGGCCCTCGCCCTCTACGGAGGGCGAGAGCCGCAATAACGCGGGACGGAGGTAGCACGATGGCGACGATGGAAAACAGGACGGCGCAGGTGGTGCTCACGATCACGACCGAGGCTGCCGTGCGGGCTGGCAAGATCCGTAGTGGCAGTATCCCGGTGGATCTGACGGAGGAATACCTGGCGGGCTTGACGCCGGAACAGCGGGAGGTGGTCGCCGGTATGGCGCATACCGCGGTGTTCGGCGCCGTGGAGCCCACACTCGATGAGCTGACCCGGCTGGTGAACACACAGTTGGCGGAGAAGGCGGAGAAGCGGCAAAAGGCGGAGGAGGAGGCGGCTGAGTGGCGACGTCAGGCGGCTCGGGTCATCGCCGAGAGGCGTATCACCGAGGACGGCAAGGTGGATTGGCCACGTCGCCCAGACGGGTGGTACGCCAGTGATGAGTTGATCGCGGCGATGCGTGCGGAGGACCCCGCGGTGGCGGAGCTAGAAATGGAGGCCGAGGCTGTCGCTGAGGCGGTCCAAAGGGAGAAGCGTAAGTCGCAGGAGGAGGAGGCCGCCCAAGCTGCGGCAGCGAGGTATCGCGAAGCATGCGAGGCCCTGGTGCGACAGATCGGGACACAGGACCAGGTCGAGCGTATGGAGGCCGGCATGTTGCCGAACTCGGAACGACTCGATCTAGTGTACTCGCACATTTTCCGTGCGTTTGCGGGCAAGGAGCGGTATCGGCGGCTGACCGCCGAGGACGCTTGCCACGATGACGACTGCGACGATCCAACCGACGTCGAGGTCGAGGCGGGGGACTGTTCTGCGGCAACGGCTGCGCAGTGGCAGGAGATCAAGGAGTTTCGGAGCCTGCTGTCGGAGCAGGAGACGAGGGACGGCGCCGACGTGGATCTGCGATGGCATGAGGTTGAGTGCTGGCGGTGCCGAGGCAAGTCTCGCAGGTGGTCCCTCCGGGTGACCATCTACTGGCACGGCAAGGCGATGACCCGCGAGTACGCGGCGACGCCGGGCAACCTGGCAGACGCCGAATGGGGTGACTGACTCAGGACAATCGAGACGCCGCCCAGTGCGGCGACACTGTGGAAAGAGAGGACGAACATGGATTCGAACAAAAAAATCGTAGTGCTGCATCGCGGGTGGGTGGTTGTGGGCGACTATCGCAAGGACGGCACGGAGGTCATCGTGGACAATGCGAGCGTCATTCGGCGCTGGGGCACCACCAAGGGGCTCGGCGAACTGATTCACGGTCCGCTCGATAACACGGTGCTCGACCCGTGCGGCACTGTCCGCGCGCACGAACTGGCGGTGGTGCTGACTCTCGATTGCGTGTCTGGCTGGTGACGTTCGCGTGGATTGCCTGCCGCCCGTGAGGGCGGCAGGCAAAGCATCTCAGGAGGTTAATGGCGTGATCGACGACCAAATAACATCTGTGGTACGTGGCGACGGCCACGGCGACGGCTACGGATATATCGGCGACGGCCATGGATACGGCGATGGCTGCGGCTACAGATTCGGCGACGGATTCGGCGACGGATCCATCGACGGATGTGGCTACGGAAACGGATCCGGTTTCGGCGATGGCTACGGCGATGGCGGCGGAATATTGTGCTCGTGAGGCTATGTCGATGATCGATGACCAGATAACATCTGTGGTACGTGGCGACGGCCACGGCGACGGCTACGACGACGGATTCGGCTTCGGTGACGGCGATGGCTGCGGATTCGGCGACGGATTCGGCAATGGCGGCGGCTACGGCTGTGGCTTCGGCGACGTCCACGGTGATGCCCAAGGATACGGCGACGGCGGCGGATTCGACGCCGGCGATGGATTCGATGACGGCGATGGCGAGGGCGAATGTCGATGATCGACGACCAGATAACGTCTGTGGTACGTGGCGACGGACACGGATGCAGCGCCGGTGACGGCTGCGGTTTCGGCGACGGCGGCGGCGACGGCTGACGAGTGCGAGCTTCACGGAGGATTGATTAACACATGAGGGCCCCACAATCATCGCGGCGGGCGCGGCATCATATCCCCCTTCACGGGCTCGCACCGTTCCCCCGTTCTGTGCGACGCCGACCGCGCCCGCCGTTACTCTTTTCAAGGAGCCAACACATGAGCACAACCACACTAGTCACCATCACGCATGTCGAGACGTGCCCGAAGTGCAAGCAGCGTTGGGCGGTCCGTCGAGTGGAGCCGGATCAGGTCCACCTGATGTGCAGGCATTGCATGTACCACTGGGCTCGGAAACGCTACTCCGATGACCTGGCCCCGCAGACGGACACGGCGATCCTGCACTCTCGCCAGAGCGAGCGGATTAAGCGTCCGTGCTGGCCGGCGCGCATGGCGGGTCATCTGGTGGACGGTCTGCGGGCGTTTTTGGTGGCGTTCGGCGAGCATATGGACGGGACTAGCCCCGAAGAGATAGAGCGGCACGGTGGATGACCAACACACACAAGGAGGTGCAGCGCATGGATTGTGAACGAGTGGAGTCTCAGTCTGATAGCATCGCCAGTCTGGCGGCGGCATTGGTCAAGGCTCAGGCAGTGATGCAACCCGCCGCGAAGACGAGCGAGAATCCGTTTCTGCGGTCGAGATATGCCGACCTGTCGTCTGTCTGGGATGCCATCCGCACGCCATTGACGGACAACGGGCTCGCCGTGGTCCAGGCCTGCATTCCTTCCGACGGAACGATAGTGCGGCTTCGCACGGTGCTCCTGCACGACTCCGGCGAGTACATATCCAGCGAGATTGCCATGGTGCCGAAAGACACATTGCCGCAATCCATGGGCTCGTGCCTGACGTACGCCAGGAGATATGCACTGTGCGCGATGGTTGGGGTGTCAACCGAGGATGACGACGGCAATGCGTCTGCGAGAGAGCGGAAGGTGGCGACGCACGCGCCGCCAGCGGCCGACCTGACGCCGCTGGCGGCGCTAATCGCCGAGCACGGCATTACGGATGAACAGCAGCAGGCGTGGTGCGAATATTTCAAGGTCGCTAACCTTGGCGGCCTCACACAAGACCAGGTGGACGCGATCGTCCGAAAAATCCACATCAGCGTGAAAGGAGCATGATCATGGCGTATGACTGGGGAGCGGAAGCGGATCGTGACGGGAAGGAGAAAGCCGAACAGTTGCCGGCGGGAACGCACGACGTGGAATTGGTGCGGGTGGTCTTCGGCGGCCGGGGCGGCAGCTTCAAAAGCAGCAAAGGTGATCATCAGATCATGTGCGTCTTTGCTGATGTCGAGAACCGCGAGGCGGCGCAGATGTACACGCTGAGTGAGAAAGCCGGGTGGGCGCTGGCCAAGCTCTTGAGCGCCGCCGGCGCGAACATGCAGCGGATGACGGCCAGCGGCGTGAAACCTCAGGACTTCGCCAACGCCGACTTTGCCGAGAAGAATCTTGTGGGCCGCAAGCTGCGCGTCCAGGTGGACTGGGATTCCAAGGGCTACGCCAGCATCACTCCGGTTCGCAAGGAAGCCGTGGCCGACGCCACGGCGAACGACGACGACATCCCGTTCTGAGGGGGCGGCCTGTGGATTCTGACCGCGAACGCGAGGCCGAAGGAAACCGCATCCGACGCGAGCAAGAAGATTTCGAGGCGCGTCACGGCATGGATTTCTACGAGAAAAACGAGCTTGACCGGGAAAACGCCAGATGGTTCCGGGAGCAGCGTGAAAAATGACCCATGAACAGCGCGACCATGTTCTGCGGTTGGCCCAGAGCATCGCCACCGGCTGCGAGCGGCGGGCTGCGGATGAGCCTGGGAGCATGCTCGGGGCGGCGTGGCTTGCGGGCATGGCGGCTGCGGAACGGTGGCGGCGAAACGGCGGGCGCACGTTTGGCAATTATGTAGGTCAAGCGATCTGGCTGCAACTGCTGCCCGGTGCCGTAGAAAACACCGCAAGCCTGGACGCCCTGTCGGACCGGGCCGACGAATCGGCCCAAGAGCCCGGCCACCGCTTGGAGGTCGCTGACGAGGTCCGCCACGCGATGGGGCGCATGACGCCACGCGAGCGGGCCGTGGTAGACCTGGTCGATGGGCGTGGCATGACGCTGGCAGAGGTCGGGCGCATCTTCGGGCTGACCCGGGAACGAATCAGGCAAATCAGGTTGAGAGGCATTCGGAGGGCACATGGCCAGACCTAAGCAACTAGCTCTGAGTGACATCCGACTGGACGGCGGCACGCAGGTCCGCGTGAGCATCGACCTGGACACGGTGGCCGCCTACGCCGAACGCATGGAAGCAGGCGACGTATTCCGGGCCGTCGATGTGTACCACGACGGGGCGTCGTACTGGCTTGCTGACGGGTTCCACCGGTGGCATGCGGCGAAACGGGCCGGCAAGGACACCATCGCGGCAATCGTCAAGAGTGGCACGTTGGACGATGCCATTTGGGATGCCTTGACGGCCAACAAGACCAACGGGCTGCCCCTGAGCAACGCCGACAAGGCCAAGGCAGTGGGCATCGCGTTGAAAACATTTCCCGACAAAACCGACCAGGTTATTGCGGACCGGGTCGGCGTGCATCGAAACACGGTAGCCAAGTACAGACATCCGACTTGCACAAATTGTGCAAGTCGGACCGGCCGTGACGGTCGAAAAATCAACACTTCCAAGATTGGCAAGGCCAAGCGGCCGCTGGTGGACCAGGTGGGCCGCGACCTGATGGCGCTCGACTGCGCCAAGGCCGACCGCATTCGCGAGGCGTTCCGCCGGCGGGACCAGGTCACCACTCTGATGAGTGACCTATCGCAGATCAAGACCTTCGTGATTGCGTCGGCCGGCGAGGGTGACGAACTGTTCGCTGCCCTGAACGTCTCGGCGTTCCAGGCGGACCTGAGCAACGCCTACCGGTCGCTGCGGGCGGTACGTCCGCACGCGGTCTGCCCGTACTGCGGCGGCAGAGGGTGCCAAGCATGCGGTGACCGTGGATGGGTCGGCGAGTTCGTCTATGGGCAGGCCCCGGCAGAGATGCGGGAGGCCAAGTCATGAAAGCACGTCCGCGGCTGACCGCTGACCAGCGTGACCGGCTTATGGTGGGCCTTTTTAAGGTGGAGTGGAAACTCAGCAACCAGAAAGACCCGCTCTTGCGGTTCGCTGAGGCTATCGTCAAATCGATTCGTGCCCCTATCAAGAACAAGGCGGCACTGCATCAGTGGCTTGGTATGCGAGGGTGTGGTAAGCCGAGGTATCGGATCAACGTGGCGGCGCTCGTTGGCGGCAGAACCGCCGATAGCGCTGCGGACACTCCTGCCGCGACGGACGGCGCGATCGGCCCACAGGGTCAGAGTCGGCGGTGATCGTCTCGGGGCCGTCGCGCCGCCACGGGCTCATCGGGCGGCCCCGAGACTTAGCCGTAGGGAGCAACATATGGACCATCACGGTGACCACATTCCGGGGAGCGGGTTCTACCGGTCGTTCTGCGAGGGGTGCGGCGAGCCCATGCGAGTGAGCCGGGCCGACTTGGGGCACGCCGTCTGGTGCGAGCGGTGCGACCCCCCTGCACCGCGGCGCCGCAAGCCGAAGCCGAGCGACTCGACAGAGACGAGCCCGGCATGGGAAAACGCGGTGCGGGCATTGGAGGATGGACTGTGAAACTCAGGCCCTACCAGACCGACGCAATCGCTGGCGTCTTTGAGGCGTGGAAGAGCCACAACTCGACGCTGGTGGTGCTCCCCACGGCCACGGGCAAGACGGTGACGTTTGCCCATATCATCGACCGCATGCGCGGCGGCCGGGCTCTGGTGCTGGCTCATCGCGAAGAATTGATCTTTCAGGCGGCGCACAAAATCCATGCCGTGACCGGGACCATGCCAGAAATCGAGATGGCCGAAATGCGGGCAGCGCCGCCCGAGGCGAGCGGCCTATTCGAGCGGCCTGGCGTGGTGGTGAGCAGCATCCAGACCCAATGTGCCGGCGAGGGCGGCGACGGACGAATGGCGCGGTTCGACCCGTCGGAATTCTCGCTCCTGATTGTCGATGAGGCCCATCACGCGACGGCAGCAACGTATCAACGTGTGTTGGACTATTACAGGAAGAATCTAAGCCTCAAGGTTCTCGGCGTAACGGCCACGCCTGATCGGTCAGACGAGTCCGCACTCGGGCAGATATTTGAGAGCGTGGCCTACGACTACGAGATTACCGACGCTATTGCCGACGGGTGGCTTGTGCCGGTGCTACAGCGGGCAGTGACGGTTCAGGGCCTGGACTACAGCAGCGTTCGGACCGTTGCCAACGACCTTAACGGGGCGGACCTGGCCCGCGTGCTCGAAGCTGAGGAATCGTTGCACGGTATCGCTTCGCCGACGCTGGACCTCATCGGTTCACGGCGGACGCTGGTCTTTGCGGCGAGCCTGGCCCATGCCGAACGGCTCACAGAGATTTTCAACCGGCATCGCAGCAACATGGCACGATGGGTACATGGCGGGACGCCGAAAGATGAACGCCGGGAAATGCTCCGGGACTATGGCGCCGGTCGGTTTCAGGTGCTTGTCAATGTGGGCGTCGCCACCGAGGGGTTTGACGAGCCCGGCATCGAGGCGGTGGTGATGGCCAGGCCGACCAAAAGCCGAGCCCTGTACGCACAGATGGCCGGCCGCGGAATGCGGCCCGCGGCAGACATCGCCAACGCGCTCAACTTATGTGCCGACGCCGAAGCACGGCGGCGGATGATTGCCGACAGCCGCAAGCCCGCCTGCGAGTTGGTGGATTTTGTGGGCAACAGCGGCCGGCACAAGCTCATGTTGTCTGCCGACATTCTCGGCGGCAACTACGATGACGCGGTGGTGGCTCGGGCACGGAAAGCCGCCGAGGCCAAGGACGGTGAGCCGGTCAACATGACCGATGAGCTTGAGCGGGCCCAGAAGGAAATCGAGGAAGAGAAGGTCCGTGCCAGGAGGGCGTTCCTGCGGGTGCGGGCCGACTACAAGGTAGACCTGGTGAACCCATTCGACATTCTCCAGGTGTCGCCGCCGCGGGCGCATGGATGGGATACCGCTGCCCCGGCCAGCGACGCGCAGCGAGATTTGTTGTCTCGGATGGGAGTCAAGACCGAAACCACCATGTCGAAGCGTGACGCCTCGAAGCTGATTGACACGCTGATCCGCCGTCGCAAAACGAACATGTGTACATTCAAGCAGGCGAAGCTTCTGGCCCGGTACGGCTACCGTACTGATGTCTCATTCGCCGAGGCCCGTGGGATCATTGACGCGCTGGCCGCGAACCATTGGCGGCCGGTGGACACGAAACCTGTGGAGGTGTTCTGATGACTGTGGCCCTATTCAAGGTTCTGGTGGACGGGAAATCCTGCCACGGAGGATCGTACACGTATCCCGCGCTGGGCGAGTGGACCCAGGCAAAAACACCCATGGTGTGCTGTAGTGGCTACCATCTCACCACGTCGCCGCTGAGGTGGTGGAAGTCGCGGGCCACGCTCTACCTTGCGGAGGGCGACGGACCCATCTCCTGCGAGGGCGACAAAGCGTCTTTTTCGCGTGTTCGTCTAATCGAAGAAGTCACGCGCGACTGGCCCTACCTCGGCATGTTCCCCGACGTTCGCGCGTTTCTGGCTGCCAGTGAACGCTCGACGAACCCGGGCGCGGACCTGTCCTGGGCTGACCTGTCCTGGGCGAACCTGTACGAGGCGAATCTGTACGAGGCGAACCTGTCCAGGGCGGACCTGTCCAGGGCGAACCTGTACGAGGCGAATCTGTACGAGGCGAACCTGTCCAGGGCGGACCTGTCCGGGGCGGACCTGTCCTGGGCGAATCTGTACGAGGCGAACCTGTCCGGGGCGAATCTGTACGAGGCGAACCTGTACGAGGCGAACCTGTCCAGGGCGGACCTGTCCGGGGCTACCGGTTCCGCCGCCGTGGACGGGTGGAAACTGGTCGATGGGAAGCACACCCGATAGTATGGAAGTAAACTATTCTGATCGGAGGTCACATGGACACACAGAAAACCATTTACATTGCTGGGCCGATGACGGGCATCCCTGAGCACAACTTCCCTGCGTTCAACGAGGCTGCGGCCAGGTTGCGCGAAGAGGGATGGTTCGTCGTCAACCCCGCAGAGAACTTCGGCGGACGAACCGACCTGCCACGACACGAGTATATGCGACTGGATATCAAGATGCTGGCCGACTGCGAAGCCATCTATCTGCTGCCCGGATGGGAACGATCCCGCGGGGCGATGATGGAGTACAAGGTTGCCCTAGAGCTTGAGCTTGACGTCTACGGATGGGCCAGAGCAACCCCGGCCGAAAACGATAGCATCCTGACCGAAGCGCAGAACCTGGTGCATGGGCCGCGGCAGCACGATTACGGGCATCCGATTCACGACTGGACACGCACGGCCGCCATGTGGTCCGCGTTGCTCGACACGACCGTCACCGCCGAACAGGCCGTCATGTGCATGATCGCCGTGAAACTCAGCCGTGAGGTCAATCGCCCGAAGCGGGATAACCGGGTGGACGCCGCCGGGTACGCCGAGGTGCTCGACATGATCGTTCAGCGGCGGGAACAGGCGGCGGCCACGGTGTCGCCGTCGATGGTGAGCGGACCAACGAAACTCATGTGAGAGGATGGCAATGAAACACAAGATCAACAATCTGGTGGTTATTTCTGATCTTCATTGCGGCTGCCGTCTCGGTCTCGTCTGGAGGCGATTATCCACGAGGCCAGGCATGCACAGGACCAGCGGGCGAGCGAGAGGCGAGTGACGAGAGACGCGCACGAACTGGCGGCTCTGCTATGGAGGATGGGCTACCGTGCGGAGTGAGTGGGTCAGAACCAACAAACATCGTCCATGCCCGATATGCGGCAAAGCCGACTGGTGTACGCTGTCGGCCGACGGGTCCGTCGCCTGTTGCATGCGCATCGAGTCTGAACTCCACGCCCGCAACGGCGGATGGGTTCACCGGTTGACCGACGCTCCGACGGCCGCGACGCCCAAGAGGAGCGCCCCGAAGCTGCGGCCCGTGCGTACTGATATGGGCGGACAGTGGTCCATGTGGCTCGACAAGATGGGCGCCGGTCAACTCGCCAGCTTGGCCAGACGGTTGGGCGTGGCGCTGGATTCGCTGCGACGTCTCGGGGCTGCATGGGCGGACCCGCACAAGGCGTGGGCGTTTCCCATGCGGTCACCTGACGGCGACGTCATCGGCATTCGCCTACGAAACGTAGACGGCGAGAAATGGGCCGTCAAGGGGAGCCAACAGGGCCTGTTCATCCCCGACGGCCAGGTGTCTGACATGATGAGCGAGCTTTGGATTTGCGAGGGGCCGACGGACTCCGCGGCACTGCTGAGCGTCGGCATCTACGCGGTGGGCCGTCCGTCGTGTGCGGGAGGTCACGATCTGGTGCTGCCACTCGCCGTGGGCCGCGACGTCGTGATTCTGGCGGACCACGATAAGCCGAAGAAGCGGCCAGACGGGACCACTTGGCGGCCGGGGGAGGATGGAGCGAATCGGTTGGCCGCGGCGATGTTCGGCAAAGTCAAAGGGATCAAAGTCATTCACCCGCCATTTGCGAAAGATGCGCGGCAATGGATCAATGCGGGGGCGAGTGGTGCCGTGATCCGCTCGGCGGCCCGGCATTCATGGTACTGGCGGCCAAGGCGGGAGCAACAAAACTTTGAGCGACCAGGTTAACAGACAGGAGATAACCAATGCTTTGTGAAGGCCGGTTGAAACGAATCAAGTCGTACATCTCGCCGTCCAACGGAAACCAGTCCGCAGGCATACTGAACAAGTTTTGCTGTGAGCTCGTGGATGAAGTCGAGAGGCTTCGTGCATTGGTTCACTGCGTGTCAGAATCGTTCGAGCCTGAAATGGATTACCAACTTGCCTACGACGAGAGGAAATCAGTGAAGGCATGTCGTGATGCGCTCAAAGAGCCTGACCTTGGGCATCCCGATTTCATCTGCCGACGGAAAGGATAGACATGACGACAAGAAATCATACACCCGGCCCATGGCAATTCGACGCACGAAACTCGGGAATAAACAGCAACCCAGGATGGGGCCTGCTCAACGCTGATGGTGAGTCCCTTGGCATCACCGTACATTGGGATCGGCGATCATCCGATACGGCATACGCCAACGCCAGGCTCATTGCCGCCGCCCCGGACCTACTGGCCGCGCTTCAGAGGCTGCGGGATGACGTGCAGGCGATGCACGTTGGAAGCGACGAACGATGCAACGATTGCGCTGTGTGTATGTCGTTAAAGCTGGCAGATGCAGCACTTAGCAAGGTGTAACCACGCGCGGCGCAGTTCGTCGCCGAGGTCGACGACCCGCCGGCCGACCCCGACACCGATCAAGCCAGAAAACAGAAGGAGAACGCAAATGGGACATGACGATCTGTTGAGCTTCACGATTGGACGCAGGCGGTTGTACCTCTACCGCGGCGTGATTATCGGCTGCACTAACACCATTCAGAAACCAAGCGACCAGACGGAGATATTCACCGCAGACCCGAACCATTCGTTCATTGTCGATGAGCCGTTGGATGACGTTGTGAAAAAGCTGGAGGGCAAGTGATGGACATCATCGTTACAACGCCAAAGAGTCAGATGGCCAACGCCGCCCAAGAGGCCGCCGATTGCATTGAGGACGGCGGAGGGGAATACTTCCGCCGATTCCCCATCAATCAGGCCCCGAACATCAACATCGGCGAGCGGGTGTTCTACGTTGAGGACGGCTACATTCGGGGCTACGCTCACGCCTCGCGCGTGTTCCAAACGCCTCGACACATTCAATGCGACACAACGGGGAGGTGGTGGCCGCCGGGCTTCTACGTCGTCATGCCCGCCGACTCTTGGAGATGGATTCAGCCGATCCCGATGCGCGGTTTTCAGGGCTTTCGATATGCCAGGCCGGATGGCACGAACCCCAACCAGATTGCCCATCCCAGTGATCCCGGCATGCGAGCGTGGATCATCGACGCTGGCGATTGGCTCGCCCCCAGGCCCGCCAACGGTATCGAACCATCTACCGAGCGGTTAACAAGCGGAGACCAGTTAACAGCCGACGCAACGCAAGCCACCGATGTGAAGGCAGATGCGAAATCTGCGGAGACCGCACAATGACCGAGTTAGTAAACGCGAAAACAAGGAAGGTGCTCTATGAGAGACGGCGGACCGGCGTTTCCAACAACCATAGTCAATCTCGTGTATGGCGACGAAGGTATGTCTCTGAGGGACTGGTTCGCGGGCTGTGCATTGAGCCACATCTGTATGCACGGCGCGCTATCTCCAGAGCACGCGGCAAAAGCGTCGTTCTCAATCGCCGACGCCATGCTCACGGAGAGGAAGCGGAGGAACGCGCCGCCGCCAGGATGATGCGTTCGAAGCTATCCGTTCCCCTGGCGTCAACGTCTACCAAGTGGAGGGCTGAGGCGATGAAAGAGCGACCGATTCTGTTCAGCGGCGAGATGGTCCGGGCAATTCTCAACGGGCGCAAGACGCAGACGCGGCGAGTGATGAAGCCGCAGCCGTCATTGACGCCAAGCGGGCTGATGAATTGGAAAGGCAGCATCATCGGAGAGGTGCCGCACGAATCGGGCGACTTCACGCGATACGACGAAGTGACGCCGCGCTGCCCCTACGGCAAGCCCGGCGACAGGCTGTGGGTGAGGGAGAAGTTTCAATATGTGACTGACTGGACAGGCATCCGTACCGGCAACATTCTCTATGCCACTACCATGAGCGATAAGCAAGGCTACGGTTGGGGGGCAGATACCTGCGTGGTGTGGAAACCCTCTATCCACATGCCGCGATGGGCCAGCCGGATCACGCTTGAGGTCGTCAGCGTTCGTGTCGAACTGGTGCAGGACATCAGCGAAGATGACGCCAAGGCCGAAGGGGTGTTGCCAGTCCATTGCAACGGTGGCGACGGCGCAACCCACGTCGGCGGCTTCTACTTTTTGTGGGGCGAGATCAACGAGAAGCGCGGCTACGGATGGGACACAAATCCGTGGGTCTGGGTCGTTGAGTTTCGCCGGCAACGTGAGGGGAACCGATGATCTACGCTAGCCTATGCGACGGTATCGGGGCCGTACATGCGGCATGGCGCCCGCTTAGGTGGCGGTGCGCCTGGACAAGCGAAAAGGAACGATTCGAAGGGTATCTGTTCGATGGCTGATGACTGGATCAAGGTTCGGACCACCATCCACGAGCAACGAGAGGTCGTACTGATCGCCAAACGGCTCGGGCTGATCCGCGAGCACGTTGTTGGGCTGGTGGTCCGATTCTGGGGATGGGCCGACGCCAACACGGCAGACGGCAACCTGCCACATATGGCCGCCGGCGACGTTGACGACATCGTCGGACAGGTCGGATTTGCCGAGGCCATGATCGAAGCCGGATGGCTCCTCGCCGACCCCGGAGGGCTTATTTTACCTAACTTCACGCGCCACAACGGAACCACGGCCAAGCAGCGCGGACTTGCCACAAGGCGACAACAAGAGAAACGCGCAAGAGAAGCAGGGCAAAAGATTTAGAACACATTGCGTCCTTTTCATGTGTGTGCGTCACGCATGTTTGTGACAAAAGCGTGACCAGAGAAGAGAAGAAACTACTCTATCAGGGAAGAAGGTTAGAATGTTAGAGACCTCCAGAGAGAGAGCCGTTAGAGTATTGTCAGGCGAGCCGGGCGTTCTGGTTTTCGTGCTGCCGATCCCACCGAAGGAACTCAGCCCGAACGCCAGGCCACATTACATGGCCAAGGCCCGAGCCGTCCGCAAGTACCGGACGTTGGCATGGGCCGAGGCCAGGTTGCAGAAGGTCCGACCAGGATGGGCAACCGCCGAAGCGCAGGCTACGTTCTACGTCTCCACCAATCGCCGCAGGGACCGGGACAATCTGCTGGCGTCCCTCAAGCCAGCATTCGACGGGCTGGTTGATGCTGGCGTCCTGTCCGATGACAGCGGGCTGACCCATCTGCCTGTGCTCATCGTGGTGGACGCCGACAGGCCGCGGGTGGAGGTGGCTATCCGTGGATGACATCCCCCTGAACGTGACGGTCCTGAAGCATTGCCGTTGCTGCGACTGCTCCCTGTACGGAGCCTGCCCCGTTGCCAAGGTGGACTACCATGGCGATGGGCAGATGGATTGGCACTACTGCCGGGACTATGCCGGGCGGCGGCTGTCGGACGCGGTGGCCGTGATGCCGAGGGGCGAGGCCCAGGATAAGCCGGAAACTCCGGTTTTCTGATTTGCTCTGTGGCGCGTCGGGCGTGGCCCGGTGGTGGTTGTGGTCGATTTGGGTATCGCAATGGCTCCTAGGTGCCGTAGCGCAACGATTTCGGGCATTGTGGCGCGTGGACCAGGTTGAGGCAAAAGGTACTTCCGGGGCTTCTAGGGGGAATACGGCATCGGGAACAGTCGGCTTGTGTAACTCCGTTTACCATTTTTGGAGGGTGTCATGAAG
>Ga0265293_10008793_pt1 | contig 14784 bp, 16 predicted proteins | sample Munlanlewell138R_FD_192505 | JGI IMG/M metagenome (GOLD analysis project Ga0265293, IMG submission 192505) | Leachate microbial communities from a municipal landfill in Southern Ontario, Canada - Leachate well 138R | ecosystem: Engineered > Solid waste > Landfill > Unclassified | place: Canada...
ATGCCTATATCACTTTGACTTTCGGCTACATACTGGTCAATAATCTTCCTTACATTAGTTGAATAATGCTGTATTTCGGCATTATAACTTTGAATTGCCTCCGTTATATCAGCCTGATATTTATTGATTCTCGCAACGTAATCATTAATAAGTGTATTTGATACAGACTGATATTCTGAAATTGCACTATTAGTTTCTTGGGCAAATTTCTGAATGAGCTTTTCCCAGTTAGCACGGTATATTTGTAAATCTGAATTACCTTCAGCTGTATATACATTGACTAGCTTCTGAACATCAGCAATATATTCCTGTATTTGGTTGCTATAACTTTGTAATGACTCTTGAACTTGGATTTGATACCGTTGTAAATCAGCATTGTAATTTGAAATTATAGCATTTACTTCGACTTGATAAGCCTGTATATTGGTATTAGCTGTATTTACATATTTCTGAATGAGTTTCTCATAATTAGCCCGATATATTTGTAAATCTGAATTGCTCTCAGCTGTATATTTATTGACTAACTTCTGGACATCATTAGCATATTGCTGAATCTGTGCCTGATAACTACCAATCGCCTCACTTATATCAGCTTGAAATTTAGATATATCAGCTTGTTTTTGGATATTCCACTCATTAACGTCAGCTTCCATCTCAGCTCTAAATACTTGTGTCTGACGTTGAACATTGGCATTATATTCACCAATAGCACCTGTTGCCATTTGACTATAACGTTGAATTTCTGCCTGCACTTTACCATTATACTCACTAATCTCTGATTGAACTTGTGCCTGCCATTTAGTAAGCTTGAATTGGACTTCCTCAGCTATCCATTCCTGAACTGCTGCATTAACTTCTTGCTGATATTTATTTAAATCACCAATATATTGCTGAACTTGTTCATCAAGATCATTTCTGCTATCATTAACCTTTGCATTATAAGCATTAATTCCACTCTGAATTTCTTGAACCTTTTTCTCTAATTCAGCTCGATAACTCGATATATCATCATTAAATCGTTGTAGTTCAGCATTAGCATCAACTTGAAACTTGTTAATTAGTGCCGATTGTTTTTGAATATCTAATTGCGCCTTCTCTATATCATCAATACTAGTACCCATATAGGTATTAAAATTCGACATATCGACTTCATTAACTGGCATATTGAATGTAGGTAATGATTTAGTCATTGTTATAGTCGCAGAAGGAGCATCACCAGCTGAAGTGTATGAAATTGTATTACCTGGTACATTTATAACAGATAAATCCAAATCGGTAAATGTTGGTGCAGATGTTAATGCTAATACTGGTAGATTAATGCCAGATGGCATAGTTAAAGTCCCAGGGTCGGTAACGGTTTTATTCGTTATCGAAAGTGTTCCAATTGCCGTCCCAATAGTAGGTTGAGTATAGGTAGGTGATGTAATTCCACTAAAATCTATATCAGCTTCACTTAATGCTGTCGGCAAAGGATCAAGTTCAGGCACAACTAAGGTAGGTAATTCTATTGGAGCAGGTGCATCTGGTTGAGTATAAACTGGAACTTTTATACCAGATAAATCAATATTACTATATTCAAGTGCATCTGGCAAAGTATCAAGTGCTGGGACTGTCAATGTTGGCAAGGTTATACTATCGGGTGCTGTAGGAGCTGAATAGGAAGGCTCTGTTAGCCCACTGAAATCCATATCAGCTTCAATTAATGCCGTTGGCAAAGTATCCATTGTACTTAATGCTAACACTGGTAAAGATGGCGCTATAGGCATTGAAAGCGTACCAGGATTGGTAATTTTTACATCCTCAAGTGCAATAGAACTTCCACCTGTAGTTTTTAATGCCAAAGCATTCCAACTTATATTTGTATCTGCCTTACCAGAAACTTTTACCAATATATTAGAAGACGATACTTCAAATGTTACCCCATTCCATTCTTCATCAGTAACTTCAATATGCGCTCCCGTTTCATAATCACCAATTTGGACTGGATCGTTAGTGCCATCTTTTTTATAAGCGATAAATAACGCATAACTACCACTATTTGCACCATCATCCGTAATACCAGTAATCCATAATTGCATTTGTAAAGTTGTGTCATCTTCCATTTCAACTGTAAGAATAGTCTCAGCAGTTGCATCAGACGTATTAGCCTCACCAGTTACAAATACATTTGAAGCAATTGTTCGTTGCAGAACTGGTAAAGCTGTCATAACTGGTAATACCAATTCTGGCAGAGTAATTGTTTCACTAAAAGTAGGCCAGGAATCACTTGCATTGGAAAGGGTAAGAGTTGGCAAGGTTGTCATTGGCTCAATTGTCAAGGTAGGCATTGTCGGAGCTGTAACATCTGACCAAGTAGGAAGTGCTGCATTGAATAATGCCAAATAACCAGTTGTAGCCGTTGTAACTTTAGCCAATTCTGTTTGCGCCAAATCCCGCCATACACCAGCCAAATGGGCATAATCCTGATGAATAGCATAATCTAAAATAATTGTCTTTACCCCACTTACCGTCATCTCAGAACTATCACCATTAGTAAAAGTCAATGGTGAAACATAAGTTACATAACCAACTGCACTTGGCGTTGGGTCGGGCTTGATATAGACTTTATTTGCCATAACATAATAAGCAGGAAACAATTCAGTTGCCTTATATAGACTTGTAGATGTTGCAGATTGCGTTACAATTAATCTTATTGCATCTTCACTTGTAACACTATTAGCACCTGTTATTGATATAGTTGCATCATTTAAACTTGCCACTATCGGAGCAGAAAAAGTATTAGTTATTGCATCTACAATATTTTGAGCAGTAATCTGATTTGATGTTTCCTTAATGAAATCACTTTTCTCAGTAGTAGCTGATTCTTGACAATAAAGTTTAATACCATCTATAGTTATTGCTTTACCAACTGCTATATTAGCATAATCACTAACAGTTATTGTAAAAGTAGGCGTTAAATCTTGAGCATAAGCAAGTCCCAATCCAATTTGCTTACAAGCTCTGCCATTACGCCTTACTTGAACAATTCGGTCTGAAATAACAGTAAAACCAGCATTTGACGTAATTGCTGAACTATCTTTCCAAAATGGGATGGCATATTCTATTGGTAGATTATTAATAACGAAATTAGAGGCGTTATTTAAGAATATAATTAATTGGTCATCAGTAGTAGCAGGTGTGCCACTCACTACCGAGCCAGTAATTGCTCTTATTGCCGTCAATAGTTCTTTTGCCATCAATCACCATTTAGAAAAGGGTATAGGGTGGTCTCACGACCACCCATTTCCCGATGTCTAAACAAATAACTCACTCATATCAACTAAATGGAGTGGCAAGATTGCCATCACCGTAAATCTCGCCATCTACGAACCAATGACCGCCATAAGCCACAAGGTCAATATAACCGCCAGCAAGCCCGCCAGTAGTGCTACCATTCATATCAATTGAATCGTCATCAGATTGATCAGCAGCAAAATGCGCTAATGTGGAATCATAAGTGCTAACATCCTTATCGTGAATGACAATTCTGCCATAAAATAAAGACGTTGCAGCTGCCGTGTCAATGCCATAGTTATTACTGGTTACCGCAGTTTTAAATAGAAATTTAAATCTACAACCATCATAAGCAGTTGGCAGTGTCACAGTTGCACCAGAAGCAACATCAAAAATAAATGTCTTGCCACTATCAGCGATTGTAAGAGTCTTAGCAGCAGTGATAGTTTCGACGCCACCGATCATCTTGCTAACTTCGTTTATATGATCAATAGACCCAATTAAAGGTTCTTTACCCATAATAACTCCTTAAGCCCGTTTCCAAACGGCGTGATGTTCAGGGGCTTTACAAGCTAAAGCCGCCTCAGTTTGGATTAAATCGACACGACCATCAATACCAGAGTTTTCCAGTGTTTGCACACCAGGAATAACACGAGTATCTCGATTAATCCCATTTCCAACTAATGGACGATATTCGACATCATTCATATTAACAGCCAGAATTGAAATGCCAGTTCCGTCAAATTGTGGCATATAAACCAAATTCATATTCCCATAAGGAGTCCAGATTTCGTGACTGGTAACAGAACCATCGCCAAGTTTAATGTCTCGCCATCCTTTATAATCCATACTCATTGAAGCATAAGTCGATGATGTAGCTGCTTTAAGATTTTGCAAAGCATAACCAGAAATTTTCATTAGCCAATTAAGCGTCCACTTATCAACTAACCACATTGTAGCCTTTTCATTTTCAGCTTTCATACGACCATCCATAAATGTCGCCATATTATCCAGAAAATCATCAGCATTTGTAGTTGAAGCCAATTGGAAAATCGGGCTATAATTCAAGGCATAATCAGCTATACCTTGAGTATAATAAATTGACTTGCCTGAACTATCAGTGCCAGTTCCAAGAGTTGACCATAACATACCACCTTCGACATCGACATTATGCTCAATAACTTTATCACGCCACAAACGAGCAAACTCATTTGGTTCAATTTTCAAAACAGTAGCACGAGTAGTTTCATCCATTGCCAGCGTTGTTTTGAAAATCTGCGTATTAGTATAACCAGTAGAGAACGGATTATCACTCCAGCTATTCGGGTAACCAGTACCACGAGCAAATCCAGTCATAACAACATACGAACGAGCTCTTTCTAACTGATCAAAAACTCGTAACTTAACCAAATTAGCTGCCGATAAACTTGAAATTGGATAATCAGCAGTATTATCAGCACTACCCCAACCAGCAAGATCACGATTTTCAGAAAGTCCATCAACAATCGTAAGTTTCAAGTCAACAGTATTAGTATTGAGAATAACTTGCTCAATACGTCCTGTAAAATGATCAATAGTATTAAAAGAAGCCGCATCAGTATGAGTTGCACCCGCCGCAGCAGCAATACACGGGATCTTTACTAATTGTCCAACTAAGAAAAATTCAGGTCGAGTTCCTGAAGCCCCAACCGCAAATGCATTTCTAGCTGTTCCCTCTGCATTATAGACAATACCAATATTGCCAGCCGACTTATAGTCAGTAGCCATACGAACATAATAAGTATCACCAGCATTTACATTGGTATAAGTAACAGTAGCATCAGTTGTAGAATATCCAGCAATACTCGTTCCGTGAGCAACAACATAAGCATAACGACGATGAATAGAACTGCGTCTCTCCAGCGTTTTAGGCTGAGGATCATCCGTAGGTCTCTTGCGATATTTACTCATCAACGCCAGTAGTGGAGTGTTCGCCGGCCCCACTTGCGTTGCTTCCGGTATTGGTAAAAAACCAAAAGTTCGCCTTAAATCGCCAGTATCAAGACTTGAACCAGTTGAAGAGGCATAACCTTCGGTAAGACCGGTAAGATTAGAATCTAATGTTAAAAAATCCATACATACTCCAAAATTGTATGGAACTAAGGTGCTTTACTTTTCCTCTCCCAGAGAGGTTATATCAAATCCTCCGCTTTTTTTAATTGAATCCATAAATATACCGCTTGGGTCACGTCCTTCGCTCCCTTTTATACCAATCAAATTAGGCGGAAGATTATCTAAAACAGACCTTTGTTCCAGTTGTTTTTTACGTAATTCCTTAATTACGTTTTCCATTCGTTTTTTATCCAGTTCTTCCTGATGGGTAATAATCCAAGCAGTTTTAAGGTCAAGCCTTACATTTTTACCCTGCTTTTCAATCCAATCATTAAACTGGTCTTCCGTCAAATTGTATTCTTTCATTAGAGATTGCTTTTGCTCATTGAACTCACGCTGAATTTCTTTTTCAGACATTTCAAGTTCTTTGGCTTTTTGCTGTTTTTCGTATAAACGAGCAGCTTCAATAGCCATCATAGCACGCAATACTCTTCCTGAATCAGAATTGGGATTCTTGACTGCCTCATCTTGATCAAACACAAATTCATCCTTATTAATCCCCAATGCTTCAAATAAATCCGAAGGTTGCTTTGGAGATTCAGCCTGTTTAATTTGCTGTTTGATAGATTCGAGTTCCTCACGTAACCTATTAGCTTCTCTTGTAGAGCCAGAATAACCATCATTAGCCTTTTTTAAATCAGCTTTAGTTTGCTCCAATTCTCTTTGGAGTTCTTCTACTGTTTTCGGCTTTTCATCACGATGTTCTTTATTCTTAGGTTCGCCTGAGGGAGCGTGAAAAATTCCTGCGAGCAAGTTGGCATCGTCTTTAGCGATGTTCCCAGCTTTCTCCTTTTTTTCTTCAGCCATATTTACTCCTATCACAATTTAACATCTATAATATAACAAATTTTTTAAATATTACAATGTAAAAATACTCCAATAATATAATATTCTTTATGTAGAATAATCTAAATTGTTTATAAACAACATATTCAGATTTTATTTATTTTCATTTTGTTTCGCACTTTTCTTGATAATTTCAATATCTTTCCTAAATTTATCCGCTTCTGACAGCATTTGATTGCTTACAATATCGGCATTAGCCTTGATCGTTTCACGAACTTTATGCTGTTCCGCTTCAGTTTCAAGGACATCTTTCCGCATTTGCAAACTACCCATAATAGTATCAAGTTGGATTTTGCTTTGAATCACTTGACGACGGAGTGTATCAGCATCACCCCTTAACTGCTTAATTTCTTCATCTTTTTGTGCCAAAGCCTGCTGTAATTGAGCAATTTCATCCATACGTTGCATAATTCCCGTTTTATCTTCGATTTCAATTGACCGCAAAAAGGCAAGTTTATCAATTGCGCCTTTTTGGTAATACTCAAACATCTTATATTCTTTAGCCTCACGGCTTACTGGCCAAACCGAATCGGCAACTTCTACCACATCAAATTGCGCCGATTGATAATCGAAATATTTACCTATTATTTCACCAACATTATTGAAAATTGGTTTATTAATTTCATATTCTTTATATTCACTTTTTTCATTACCAGCTTCAGATGATACAATTCGATATATTTTATGAGCTGTATATGTCTTCTGGGCAACATCCTTAAATACTTTGCCAACTTGTCTCAGCCACGGATTAACTGTATTTTGCAAATAGGTTCTAAGTCTGCGTGTCCCAAACTCATCCATTAAAGCTGTGCTTCTAAATGGCTCATTAGTAACACGTTCCATTCCCATCATATAATCACTTATTCCAAGTGAATATGAAATATCACCTTTTCCCATTTGGGTAAGCTCATAAAAAGCATTATTGAGTTGGGAAGGCGCTCTCGGTACTGGTGGATTATCACCTACATATCCAATAAGACTACCTGGAAGTGATATATCTTCTTTAGCTTCTACAAGATTGACAAGTGAACCTTCCTTATACCACCAACCAGGATTACTGGATATATTGGCGTGATGGACAACTATCTGATGGCATTTATTAATTTCTTCCTGTTTACCTGTAACGAATTTAACTGCACTAATTGGACACGGATTACCAGTATGAATAAATGGAAGTGGAATAATCGTGTAATTTTCATACGGCATTATTACATCCCAAAGATATTTATCGCCTACAACGCCTTCGCTTCTAATCCTATCTTGATAATATTTGATTTCACTACCAGAAATTATAGTGCTGGCAATTACTGGGTCTTTAATTAATAAATTATATTCGCCCTCAGTAACGGTTCTCTCGGTTGTTTTTGAAACTTCATTTGTTATTTCAGCATTTACCTTGCTTTGCATCTCTTGGAATTGAGCCATTAGTTGATTTTGAGCTTTCTCAAGTTCAATTTCAGCTCGTTCTGGTATAATCTGCCCATTAGCAACCATTTCACTATACTGTTTCTGGAGTTCTTTAATTTTGACTTGAATTTCTTTTTCAAATTCTTTAAGAGCCAGCATAGAGTTTTTTTGCATTTCATCTAATTCAATTTTGGTAGGTGGTGTTTTTTGTAAAAAGGTAATATAGGGTATTTTTACTTTACTATAACACTCATAATAACCAATTATTTCATCTTGTTCACCAGTAGTTTTTATAAAATCTAAACTTTCTACCGCTGTATCATCCCAATAAGCACGTCTTGTAATTCCCAGACAATTGCCACTTGCATTTTTAATTATATCCGCATACTGAGGCAATTCACTCATAAGCTTTTGCTTACCAATATTCTTTGCAACTATCATAAATTTAGCATCTCTTGAAAATACATCAGTGCTTTCAGGATCAACAAATAATTCTTCTGGTTCGATTCTGCCAAATTTTACATCACCATTGCCTCTATCAGAATTTTTATCAACATAAATTTGTAAAACACCCTTCGACTTTACAATTGCATCGTGTATAATCTGAGAATATATTAAAGTGCCATCACTTAAATCCCAGCAATAATCCGATAACGCAGTATGCAATACACCGACTTCACTATCGAATCCTGACATATCACGCCCAATAGTTTTCCAACGTGGTTTGTTAGCAGTCAAAAAGTATTCCATAACAAGAATAGCAGGTGTTATGCGATTGACGGTAAATGTTGGCATATCAGCATCTTTAAGATCTCTAATTTCACTGGCAGTTAATTGTTTATCCTCAAAAAATGCTTCGCCTTTTAGCAAATTATATTCCCAATCCCAGCGTTTAGGATTATTACTTGCATTAAAAATACTTATTATCTCCGAAACACGTTTGTCTGGTGATACTTTTTCAAGTCCTATGGTTTTTCTTGCCATTCACTAACCTCACATTACTTTCCACGATTTTGCTCTTTTCCTTTTGATATACCATTCGGTATTGGCTTCTTCTGGCGATTTTCTCTTGATATAACCCTGTGGTGGGTAAGCAGATACATTTGCATAATAAAATGCATCTATTTCATCCGAATGCGCCATAGTAGCCCCGAAATTTATAGTTTCTTCAATAAGATTATAACTTTCCTCACGGTAATAAATCATTCCTTGAGTATAAAACGGATTAAGATAAGATGAAATCCGATTAAGCTTGTCAACTCCACCTGGTTTTTGAGGATTGCCAATTACATACATTTTATTTAATTTCATTTTTCTTTGCATTAAATCCTGAAAAACACTTCTATTTAGCGATACATCTTCGATACTTCCGTATAAACAATGAAATTCATCATACATTTCGATATAATAATCCACTACGCCCTTTTTCCCTATAAGCTCATCATTATCTCCACGCAACCCACTCATTGGAATATTCTGATGTCTTTCTGTTCGCAAATGATAGCGTCTATTAAGCCCATCAACAGCAATAGCAATTATACACGAATAGCTACTGCTTCTTGTGGCAATATCCGTAGCTGGATCGCAACCGAGAAAGGTATTTACTACTATCTTTTCGCCATTAATTACAAGATAATTAACTCCATTGCCATCTCTTATATTGCCACCTTCGTGCATAAATATACCATTGTGAAATTTGATATGATCACGTGTCCAGATAGCAACATCAGATGAGGCGACTTCAAGTTCATATTCTTGATAATAAAGCGCTAATTGACCACGAGATTCTAATCTTTCTTTGATTTTATTAAGAACATATCTTGGCAAACGGCTATTCCATAAAACGCCACCTGGCATATCTGGTTGAGTTGAGGGATAAACAAATATTTTCCACGGATAGGAATCTAAAGTACCTTCAGCTTTACATTTTTTGTAAGCTTCTATAAATTCTTGAGCTATTGATAATGGTTGCGGTGTATTGATAAAAAATAATCTACAACGTGGCTTTTGGTCAATTGCTGGTAGAATAGCACCAAAAAGCGTATTACGTAAATCTTGCCTTGCACTCTGAGTTTTAGTATTAAGTTCATTTTCAATATCATCAGCAAAGACCCTGCTAAAACGAATAGCACCGCTTTCAATAGTAGCTTCAGTTTTTCCACGAATACTTTTAAGATTACTACTACTAATCAATTTGTCGCCATAAATTGTAGTAATTTCCTCCTTATTCCATATATCTCCTCTTAATTTTCCAAATATATTTATAATATCATAGTTTTGTTCAAGATGCTTAGCTATATATCTGACATTACCAATACTATCATCTTGAGTTTTAGCCGTCCAACCATAGAATAATGGCTCACGATTTAACATTTCATTCCACCAATATTCACCAAGCACAAATCCTTTCATTTCAGCACATTTTTGGAGAAATTGTTTGGAAAAACAAAAATCGTGAATAATACTGCACTTAATTAAAGTTGTTTTGCCTGAATCTCTGGCTATAATAATAGCACAAGGTTTAGTACTATCGCTATTAATCTCATCAGCTAATTCATAATGAAACAATGGCGTCTCGGATTTCATAAAATCACCAGGTAAAAACCGTTTGCCAAATGCTATTAAGTCAGTATAAGTGAGATAAAGCATTTTTTCAATAGAACTGATATTATCTGGAAGTTCTTTGAGATGATACATTTACTTTTTCTGTTTTTTTAATTCCTCATTTTCTTTTTGTAATCTTTCAATTCTAAATTCTTGGTGAAGATTATTAATTGTTCCCTGAAACTCTTGTCTGATTGAATCCAAATGATTATAAATATTTTGAATTTCACCTTGTAATTTGACAATTTCTTTTTCTAATTTTCTCATTTTTTACTTCTTATTTTTATTTAACATATAAATTATTATTATTCATCTATTTCTGGGGAATTAAGCATTTTAGGACGTTCAATTTTATCAACCATATGTGATTCATCACGGAAAAAAGAAATACCAGCAAGTAACGGATTTTCGGGTTGAGCCTTTTCTTTATCATCCATTCCAATATATTCACCAAGTTTAGTGATCGCATTTAATTTATCACGCACTGCGGTTTCTTTAGAATCAGCAATAGCCTTAATGGACTTTATAATCCATTCCTCATCAACACCTTGTCTTTTAGCTGCATCAATAGTTCTTTCATTCATATATTTCCTTATCCTTTCTTGTCTGGCTAACAAATAGCCATATTTCTTAGCGTATTTACCTACATAACCAAATGCCATACAATAACTAAATTCAATATCGTTACCAGTTAATAAGAAAATAGCAAATAATACCTCTTTAGGGGTTAAATATTTACGTCTGGTTATGTTTTTATATCTATTGGTGACACTATTAGCATTAAGAACATAACAACTTTCACGAATATTGAAATCAGTATCCATTTTGTAGTTTTTATTGGGTGGAAATGTGCCTACAATCGTTCTAATAAATCCCTTTGAATTACGCAATATCTCGCAAACTCCACCATCATCAGCTTCTACCCAATCACCAACTTGTGCCTTACGCCAGTCAGGACTTAATTTTGGCACTGAATTATAACGATTAATAAAATAACGCTCAAAATCTGCCTTATTATTAAATACAATATGTTTTATCCCCTTAATTGTGTTGTATTTATATTCTACACCGTATTGTGTCTCAACGTGAAATTTCATTAAGAATTAATCTCCGAATCATCAACTATTGCCAGAATATCATTTTCACTAACAAGTAAATAATCATCTTGTCCAATACTTTGACCTGAAAATTTCTGATATATTACAACATCATCTTTTGAAATTCCCAGTTTATTTGTGCTATTAATCGCAATAACAATTCCTTTAGCAATTGGTTGCTCAAGAACTGTATCAGGTAAATATAGTCCGCCTGCGGTTCTATCTACCAGAATAGGTTTGATAATTACACGATCTTTTAATGGTTTCATCGTTTCATCTCGCTTACTGTAAGGTTTATATACTCTTCACCATTATGCTTCAATTTCTTCCAACCAGATAAATAATACATTTTGCCGTTAATGTTAATCTTACCCTTAAAATCAGGTTGATTTTCAGTTTCTTTTCGCTCATTAATGAACATACTACCAGTGTTAGGTTTTATTTCCCACATACTTAGTCCTATTTGAAATTTTTAAATATTAAACATACATTCTCAGGTAAATTGTGATCCAATTCAATATAAACTATTACTAACCCATCATTAGAACCTCCCTCAGTCGTGTAATTTAATTTTATACCCGCTTTCTCTAACCAAGTGCAAGCTCTGGTGAAATATTTGTAATTACTACCATCTAACTTGATTTTAAGCGTAGCCTCACATAATTGTCGCATTATTATTCCTTTCTGAGAAATTTTCTCAATTTGAACCAAATATAGGGCTTAAATATAAATCTTTTTATAAATATTATTAATTCAGGTCTTAACGTACTGCCACAATATTGACAATAATTATCATATAGTGTCCACCTTCCACAATGACATAAAACCTCAGTACAAAGTTTATCTGTACCATCAATCTCTTTTGCGTGTCCATTTTCACAAACATTAAGGTCACAATAAATATTAGTACGTGTTTTTCGCATATTTACTCCGATAGATATGCACAAATTTCTCAACTTTTTGTGCGCTCCCGACGGGTGTTGCATAAAGGCTGTGCATTTCATCTTTATTCAATTTTATGCTCTCTAAATAAAGATGACAATATATCAACTAATCTCCAATAATTTTTAGTTTTTCTCATCTGCATTCTCTCTACTTTCTATCGAAGTCAATAGTATGAACCTGTCAATACCTCGCAGTATCTTTATCGTCTGCTTGTAATCATTACGATATTCACGCTCTGCACGTGCACTCCGCCAATCACCCGACTGCTCATACTCTTTTACCTTAGCCTTGCTCTCTTGATATGCCTTGCTGAGTAATTCTATACTATGCTTCATCTCTAATCTCCTCATTCATACCTATAATATACTATCATACGCTATCTATTACAAGTATTTTTTGATTTTTATCAATATCAACTATACTCCACCATCGGAATTTATATAAAACCCGTTTTGAAAAATATACATAGCTATTTAGTGAAAGGCGCTAATTAAACCCCGCCGGCACGGTTTTGGTTTTGCCTTTTCGGATTTACGTTGAAACCAATTCAGATTCTGGGATAAAATACGCCAGCACAGAGCGCCGGATACTCTGATAAAAAAAGAGTAAATATATCGGATAAATTATATAAATAACTCTTGACAATGGCAAATATATTTCGTAAATTACCAGTGAGATTTGAAATGAAACAACCAAAAAAAGGAGATGTAAAATGTATAACGAATGTTTAATTGACGAAGTAAGTTACAAAGGGTACAGAATAAAAACGTACCAAGACGATGAGCCGGATAATCCGAGAGACTGGGACAACCTGGGCAAAATTTTCTACGGTCATAAACGTTATGTTTTAGGCGAGGTAGATGTTAGAAAAGAGTTTGAAGATTGCTACAGCTGGGATGATGTAGAAAAGCGGATAATCGAGCTTTACGATCCTCTGGTAATTTTACCCTTATACCTCTACGATCACGGTATATTGAGAATTAAAATAGGCGATTTTTACGATTCTCAACTACCGCAAGGCTATGCGCATTTCGATACCGGAATGGTGGGCTTTGTCATTGCTGAAAGAGACAAAGTCAGAAAAGAATATGGAGTGCAAAGAATATCTAAGAAGCTAAGAGAGCAAGTAAAGCAAATATTGGAAGACGAGATTGACGTATTTGACAAATACTTGTCTGGGCAGGTATATGCTTACGTAATTGAAGGCGATGGTTATGCTTGCAGTGGCTTTTATGACTATGACGAAATGGTAAAATATGCAAAAGAACAGATAGATGCTGAAATAGAAAAAGAAAGAAGAGATAGACAAGCTAAACTGAAAACACTCATAAAAAACAGTGTCCATCTTGATAAAAGACAGGCAATATTAATTAGCTAAGGAGGTAAAAGATGAAATTATTTAAACTGTTCAAGAAAAATCCGCACCATCGGCGGAGTAATAGGCAGGACACAGGCTTAGAGCATTGCTGTCATCACAGTAAACACTGGGAAGACGAGCAAGAGCAAAGGCTGAAAATATTCAAGGAGGTAAGAAATGAAAACAATAATACACACAAGTAAAAGCAAAGATAAAATGCTACATATTGAAACTGAGTTAGGAATTGTAAATATTACAGTGGGACTCTATGACACAAAGGGGCGCAGAGTCGAAAGCATTGAAGTTTTACCCTCTTCAGGAGAAAAGAAAATTATTAGAAGAGGCTATGCAAATACTCGGTTAATTGAACTAAAAACAAAAGGAGTGTAAAAATGAGAAAAGAACTAACTGAAATTGACAAAACAGTCAGGAAAATAAAACGACTATTAGACTTTCACAGAAAGCAAAATGAAAATTTAGAATTAGACGAAGTCGTTAAGGGAGCAGTCTATAACTTATACTTAGTAGATAGATCAAGCAGTGGCACTATCTACGAGCAAAAGCATATTGCTACAATTCAAACACAAGAGGAGCGTAAAAATGAATAACTTACAAATTGGCAAAAGATACCGATATACCGGTACGCCTCAAAGATTAGGAAATTGCAAATTGAAAAATGGTGATGTTATCCTAATCAACGATTTGGGACCTGGCAACATATCCGATATTATTCACTTTGAAATTGAACGATTACCGAAGTATAAAATGGGTATATCGGACTGGGCTATAAAACGACACCTTGAAATTATTGAATGACCAAGAAAAAGAGAGGCAGAAAATGAATAACGTAAAAATGTACAACAATATCGTCAAGCACGGCGAGAATCTTAAAAAAGCCTTCAATTTGCCATCGGATACCGATCCGGTTAAATTATGCAAAAAGCTATTCAGTCTTGAGACAAAAGCGCACAGATTAGCCGAGCAATATTGTAACGGCGATATAGAAATGGAGCAATGGGAGGCGGAAACCGATAAAATCCTCAACGCAGTAAATAAAATCCTTGACTACAAGAATAAAGGGATTTCAGTTTTTGCCAATGGCGA
>Ga0265293_10008794_pt1 | contig 14784 bp, 24 predicted proteins | sample Munlanlewell138R_FD_192505 | JGI IMG/M metagenome (GOLD analysis project Ga0265293, IMG submission 192505) | Leachate microbial communities from a municipal landfill in Southern Ontario, Canada - Leachate well 138R | ecosystem: Engineered > Solid waste > Landfill > Unclassified | place: Canada...
TCAAATTGCAGCAATGGGTAAAGAGGGTATCATTGCTGCACTTCAAACCGTTCCTCAATTGTGGAATCAACTTGCACCTATTCAGGATAGGTTAGAAAAGTTTGTAGATCAGTTCATTGCTTATGGAGAAGAGAAAAATAACGTAAATGAGGAGGAGGAAAATGAATAGTTATGTTTGCTTTTATCCAAACTCCTTATAATAAAAAACCAACATGGTATCCCAAAGATCTGGATACTGTTGAAAGCTTTGTTTATCACATTGCTGTTGATAATATAAGACACGGTCGCGGACCTATCAAAGTATGGATATTTGAAGAGTTTGTTAATAAAGTTCCGCGTAATCTTGCACCAACTTTAATCATTACCGATGAACATTTGCGGGCATTCAAAAATGCGTATTATGCCTCTGAATCTGACCCTAATTTTCACAGCAACTTGAAAGCTGCTACAACTGCTATGATAAATCCAAGCAAAGCTAATATTGTAGTGAAGAAGGTAGCCTTTGGAATGTATTATGCTTACATTGGGGATGTTAATGTTGGTGTATTGTCTTTGGATGATAATTTACATCATGTAACTTCAGTTACTGTTCAACCGGGGTACAGACGTAAAGGAGTAGCAACTGCTTTATATAATTTTGCTGAACAAGATATTGGACATAAATTAGCTCCTAGTCCTACTTATCAATCTGAGGATGCTAAAGCATTTTGGAAGAGTAGAAAAACAGAGAATCCAAGCAAGCGTAGTAGTCGCAAACGCTCTCCACATATAGAAGGGTGAAAGGAGGAAGAACATGATTAGAGTTAAAGCAACAAGAGAGGGTTTGATTGGTGCTAAAACCTCAAGTGGATACATCATTGATAAGGTTGTCCCCTTTGTTGCTCTACCATCTACAAAAGCATTAGGGAAGTTTGTACGTATTCATAATCCTCTGAATGGCAAACGTTGTTTAGCTATCGTGCTTGATGTAGGCCCGTGGAATGAACGCGACGATAATTATGTGATGAACGGAGATAGGCCAGCAGCCGAAACACTTGGTTATGATACGAGAGGTAGAAAAACAAACAAAGCAGGCATTGATTTAGGTGAAAAAGTGTGGGAGTTGCTTGGTATGAAAGATAATACTGAGGTTGAGTGGGAATTTGTGGAGGCATAGATATGACAAGAGAACAGTTAGAAGAGTTGCTTGACAAGAATCGTGAGAATATGCTTATTGCTTTAGACAATGTAATTAATAGCACAGCATCCATGCATGCGTTTGACTTTGCTAGAGTATATAATCAACAATTGCAGAAACCAAGTAGGTTAGTATTATTCATCGCGCACGAGGTACCAGCAACAGTTATAGAAGGAACTATGGAAGGACTTGATAAAGCCATTAAATTGTCACTAGATGTGGTGAATGCGGTAGTAAGTAATAGATAGGAGAAGAGTGATATACAATGATAGAACTAACCTGCACTCTTAATGGATCACAAATCACCAACACTAATCTAGGTTCCGATCAAGAACAATTACAAAGTGCTGTTGAACGTGCTGCATTGATGCTAAAGGCTAGGTATCCCGAAGAAGTACAAAAGATCGGAACGCTAACCGAAACATTTGCGGGATTCTTGATTATGCAATTCTTTGAATCAACTTCTGACTTCTTCAACACAACTAAAGAAGAAATAAGAGATAAGCTGTTAGAAGTGATTACAAGGGATATGCCTGATGAAGATGAAGAAGAAGAAGAAGAAGAAGAGAACGAACAAACGACCGCAGAAAAACCTCTTGACGCATCCGAAGGAACTGAAGTAGAATCAACTCCAATAGCACCTTAAAAGTGCATACAATTAAATCCTCAAACATCGGGGCTAGATGACAAGTCTAGCCCCAGATTTTTCTCATTCATTTAAGAGAGCCTAATCGCTTTTTATCTTCTGCATCATTCCATCTTTCCATAGTATTTAAAATACAACTCATCATCAGGAGAATCATCACCATAATCAACCTGATTCCACCACTGTTTATCTGTAACGTCAAACATCAATCCTTGTTTTTCCCAAATCTTACCCTTATCATCAATCCACTTAACCAACTTAGGTTCAAAACCATACTTGTTCGCCATTGCAGCAATGTAGGCTTTGTCGATAGATGTAAACTCTTCCTCAAATCTAGGCTGTTCACTCTTATCATGCATTATTACATCAGTTCCATGCATGTACAAGGGCAATGTTCGCACTTTTCGTTTCAGCGTTGGTTTATCTTGCTGTTTAGGTCTACCAACTGGTCGTATTGGTTTAATATTGATAGTGTCAAGCATGAAAAATTTTGGCGTTAGCTCTTCAGATTGAATATATGCCCTAACCGCTTCTCGCAATACCATACTAGCGGTATAACCAGACTCTCCACATTTCTTAATTAAAGCAAGGTAATCACATTCAGGTATACGGACGTTAATTATTTTCGGCTTATTCATCTTGATTGCTTTCATGTTCAATCACTCCAAATTTGATTCTCTTATTAGCCTCATTACTTGTTTTTAAGAAGGCAGCAATAGCAGCACGAACGATAGCTGACTTACTAACCCGCTTAATCTTGCATTTATCGCTGAACTTCTTTAGCGTTTCTGCTGATAGCCTAACATTCAGCGTTTCACGCTTAGGCACATATGATGCATCATACATTCTTGTTTGCATATCACACCACCTTACACCAGCTTAATTAGATAAATTGCTTATTTTTTGTGTTAGCAGCCAAAATCAGCCAAAATCAGCGTAAACGTTTGGTTTCGAAATCATGACGCCGCAACACATAGATGGAATGAGAATACATCGAAACGTTTACGATTTTCAAGGGAAAAATTGGCGAAAAATTGGCGATTTTGCATTACATCTGTCTATACATCTCTCAGACGTTCGATGAATAGGGGCGCAAAATGTGTATACAAAACGTACAGTCGCAAGGGGGAGAGGTAATATAGGTATAATTGTCACATTTACCCCCTATACTCTATTCCCCCTTCTCCTTAAGAATGTATATACATTCATTTTCAAAATTCCTTGTGTAGATCATGGCAAAGGTAGTGTCGGTAGTGTCGATAGTATAAGTCAAGCAGAAAAATCCTCCCATAAGATTTTTCCTACATCGGTAGTAGATAGGGCGTCTGCAATCGACTGAAGAAGGGGAATGATAGGGCAGGACGTGAGGCTTTTTCAAAACGCTCAAAGACTAAACTGGAACGCTGTCAACCATACTGAGTGTTTGAACACCACTATCTATAATCAGCTTTCTAAAGCCTTCTGTAAACCTCACTACTTTATACTCGTTACTATCCAATTCATCATCATTATCATCAGCGTACAACATCTCTAAATCATTTGTCTTGTCCCTGAATCCTGTTACAATACCAAGAGCTTTCATATCTTCCATAACTCTAATGAATGTACCAGGGTTTAACTGAGAAAGATGAATCAATTCAGACCATCTAATATCACCGTGGAGTGGCACCCAATCTATAATTCGTCTTCGCACACGTGGTATAGAATCTAGTATTACTCGCTTTGTCAATTTCAAATCAGCTTCCGATATCGTTTGCCTTCTAGCCATACATGCATTAGCTTTAGCAATCTGAGTAATCGCTTTGATAATCCTAGTGGCAGCTTCATGTTCCGGTACGTTTGTGATCGGATGCCTACCGTACCTATCCCTCTCGATTGGGCATCGAGATTTAGCAAGCAAAACAGCAGATGAAAGTAAAGCGTGATTAGTTGCAGGATCAATAGGAAGATCCACATAGTTCAATTCATTGTGATTAACAAAATGATTGACTCGTTTGTAAAATTCATCTCTTATTTGGGCTTCATGCCCAACCTGTTGCATTGCCTTTGCAGCAACCGCCATAGGGTCTTGATTCGGCCACCTAACACTAATGAACCTTTCTCCCAGTTCCCCATTCAATTTATGGAACCGTTCAATAGCTGGTGTGACAGCAGCTATACAAGTTACTTTGCCCGTCCACTTAATACCACCCTTAATATTTCCTACTTGTTTTACAAGTTTTCCATCCCATAGTTGCCTCATTTGTCCCATCACTTCATCCCGAACATTTTCGTTCTTTTGCAAGAAGCCTGTAAAGTCTGGAAAGGTAATAACTCCATGCGTGCTTTTTCCTTTGCTCTTTGTCATGCTGTACAGCAGTCCATCTTTGCCATCACCAAAACCACTCAAGAATGAATTGGTGGTTAAGTCTGTCACAGGGTAGCTGTTTGGGAGAAATTCAAGTGCTTTTAACACAATGCTAGTTTTGCCACTACCAGGAGGACCAATGATGTACATCCATACTGGATTCTCGTTTAGGTAGTGGTGAGCAACATAGACGGAAAGAGCAATCCTTAAAGCTTCATAATCAGGTCGATAAAACCATCGACCCAGGAACTTGCACAATCCTATCCATCGCTTCTTGTACTTTTCACTTTCGGACGTGACTACCGTTTGGGCATTTGGCATTAGGTTATGGTTTCACTAGAACTAGAAAAACCGTTGTCTAGTCGGTTGAGAGCTAACGGCAGTATGGTACAGCAGATTCAACAGGATGGCAAGGTGTAACAGAGTTGTAGCACAAATGTCAGAAAAGTCTTGACACAGTTTGAAGTGTGTCGTACTATCCTGTTGTCTTCCGCGACTAGGCGAGTTCAGTATTTTCTAGTACTAAATTGGCTTCAACAAAACCTGTTGTTGCAGAAAGGAGTAGTGTGTCTACACAGTCAATTCAAATGGGTGATGAACACAGGTTACAAGAGGTTGTCAGTCCTATTAAGCTGCCAACCAAAGTCCTACCACATACAGCTATTCGAGTTTCTAGACCAAAACCCAAAACCCCTAAACCAAACGCACTTTGGCAGCATGTTGCGTTTCGGTTGTCAAATGAGGAAATGCAACGGTTTAATGAAATTGTCAGAGTACATGGAAGTGATAAGAGTAAGGTGTTTCGGCTAATGTTGAATGACTATTACAGAGCATTCAAAGAGCAAATGAAGGGAGTTGAATAGGTAATGAAAGATAATATATTCTACATTTCCCGTTCCGCTGTTGAAACAGATAGGCGCTGTCCACGTTCTAGGTTTTTGGGATACCTATTTGATGGTAGGGGATTAGATCGAACGGAACTAAGTATTCCACTCGCCACAGGTTCAAACGTTCATAAAGGGTTAGAGATAATTCTAAAGGATCTAAAGCAAGCGGAGCATAAATTTAATTTAACTGAAAACGGTAAGAGACAATCCTTTTCGGAAGTCTTCAATCCCAAATCCAAATGGTTTAAGAAAGTTGTAAATGTAGCTGTAGGGACAGCTAAAGCGATTTATCGAACGGAACTTGAAACAAGAGGATTCATCAAAGAACCAGGAGCCTTAAACGAATTTGATGAGTATACCATCAATGAGCAAGAGGCATTAGTAGAGGCTTTGATTCGAGCGTTTGCTATTCAGGTTGTCCCTACCTTAATTAAAGAGTACAAGATTGTTGATATAGAACGAGAAGAACAAAGCGAGTTGTGTAAGGTACAGCCTCTACCAGACCATAAACCAATCTCAATCGTACTTGAGGGAAAGTGCGATGCCATCTTGGAATCAAGAGAGAATGGAGAGATTGTATTAGTTAGCTTTAAAACATCGAAGTACAGTCCATATGATGATTCCAGAAAAGACAAAAACGCACATCATGATTTACAAGGAATTACGGAAACATGGCTGACACAGGCAAGGTTAATACAAGAAAGTAGTGCAAATACAGCAGAAATTGTGTTAGCTAATCTTGAATCAAGTAAGGAAATCGCTCCTGAATGGTGTAAGGAACCAATTAAGAAGGTAATTGATTGGATTGAAAGAAAGTCGCAGAAGATAGTGAAGAGGGTAGCAGGTGTGCAAATGATCTACCTGCTAAAAGGATGGAGAGGCGAAACACCTAAAGGGAGTGGGCAATATAAGGATGCTTCGCCACTCATTCATGGATGGCGCAAGCCTAATCTAGCTACAAACCTGTGGGATTACGCATGGTCTTATGAGTATCCTAATCCTGAAAATCCAAGTGGTGTTAGTAGGCTTGGTAAAGGTTGGGAAAAGTTTGATGTGTGGGATGATTTTGAAGGAGGAGTAGAAAAATGGATTGATCTACTTTGTTCTGAAGAAACTGACCATAACGGCAATATCATTCCAGCTATCCAACCTGAGTGTGGATGGTGTCTGGCTAAACAGATTGTTGTCTCGCCATTAATTCATCGAACACCACAAGAGATTAGAAGTTTCTTGATTAGTGCAAAGAAAAGAGAGAGTGAGATTGTTCGAGCTATTTCACAAGTGAACGGTTGGAATTTGCAAGAGTTAATAGATAGTGGTTGGTTGGATGAATTTTTTGAAATGCGACAACACTCTTGTCACTATCCAAGCGATTGTAAGTTTGTTCAGATTTGTTATGACAGTGAGATTAGGGAACATCCGTTAGCTGCAACGGACCCTGTAACTGGTGAACCAATTTACTGTTATAGGACACCACACCATCAAAAGGAACTTGAACAACATCATGCTTTGCATGGCTCAACTACAACCAAGCCAACCACAAAGAAGCAAAAGAAGCGAATTGTTGAAGAAACTGGTGATGAACCTGTGCATGTAATACATGGAGAGTTGGAAGAATTGGAGGAAAGCTAAGATGGCTATGTTTGATTTGGTAGACGTGATTGCCTTGTGTAGAGGATACAACTGATGAGAGTTAAGAAGGAACAATTTGATCGTGCGGTTACAGAATTAGGAATGGAGCCTTTCTTTCCAAAGTCAATCAATCAACGAGCGATGTTGATGGTTCCGTTTGTTGGAGAAAAGGCAGTTGTTGAGGCTGTTAAAATGAAGACGCAAATGGATGAACACGGCGTTGTTTCAAAGGTTATTATCAATGCAGAAGATAAGTGAAGTGATTGATGCTTTGGCAACATCGGCTATTGTAATTGGGTTAAGTGGCGTCGGGATTTCAATGCTATTGAGGGTATTAGGAAGATGAGTAAATGCGCTTGCGGTAGAGAGAAGAAGAAGGGCCATCCTAAGTGTGCTGTGTGCGCGAAGGAGAGTAAGAAAAGAAAGGATGGTAAGTAGATGGCGGAAACGTTGCTCCTTTATGGAGATTCAGGAAGCGGTAAGACTTCACAGATTGTCAAATTGGCTGAATACATCTATGAAAAGCATAGGAAGATTACGCGCGTTGTAACATGGGATGGTGGAGGAAGTAAACCGATTGAGGATTCAGGATTGATTGAGGCAGGAATTATCAAGCTGATAAATGCTTTGAACTTTCCATATGCACTTGCGGTACTTAAACGGTTTACGCGAGGCGAGTGGATTTATAAAACTAAAAATGGGCAAAAGGTTTTTGCTCCTACTCCTGATGCAGCATGGGAGAAGATCGGTGCTTATGCGTTTGAGGGATTGAGCAGTACTAGTGATAAATTGCTGGATCATATATCAGAACAAGATGAAAAGGTAGTGTTTCAAAATGCTAGGTATGTGGAAGATGGGGAAACCATCGGGACTAATAATGAAGGGCATTATGGACTTATTCAGAAGGAAATGCATAAGGCTGTAATTGCTTCTAAAACTCTTCCTGTTGAGTATGTAATGTGGACTGGGCATGTTAGTAAAGCTGAAGATGGGCGAACTAGGGAAACGGCATATGGTCCGCAATTGGCAGGGAAGAAAAAGACGTTGGTTGCTCCGGGATGGTTTGGGTCATGTTTGCATATTCAAACGTTTGAAGAACCTTCAGAGGATTCAAGGTATGTGGAGATATCTAGGTTTGCATATTATATCAATCATCCCGACCCACAAACCGGAGTTAAGTATTTAGCTAAGGCTAGATGTGCTGCTAGTGTTGTGCCTGAATTGTTAGAACTGTTACCAGGAGGATTCGTTGAACTGACGCCAGAGCAAGGGATTGAACAGTATTTGAAAGCTTTGGATCAATTGAAAGCTAGTGCTAAGGATAAGACGATGGAATGGAAACGGAGGATTGATAATGCCGAAAAAGATAGCGCAAACTGAAACACCTGAGTTTATTATTACAATTAGAGAAGGGCAAGTGTTTGTATTGGACGGAAAAGCCGGTTTTGCTCCAAATGGTGCGACAGTTAAGAATGAATTGTGTGAGAACGATTGGAATTACGAACAAATAGTCAGTCATGTGAAACACGTCATCAAAGCGAACACATTAGTAAATAAAAGGCTTGAGACTTGGTTGAGGATAGCGGAAAGGCAGGTTGAGTAACGATGGCACCAGAAATAGAACAATCATTGCTAAATGAATTCAAGAGAGTGCAGTCATATGTACAGACACAAGTAATGGATGCTTTCAAGCGGGATAAATTTGTTCTCAATATTTATCAAGAGGGATTACTGAAAGGAGTGCCAAATCGATTAGTGTATGGCGAATTTCATGCCGATGATATAGCGCGAATTTCACAACTATATATTGACACGTTTGGTAAACGGAGTAAATTGTATATTGAAGTCTCAAAACTGGATGAAGAAGAGAGTAACCAACAATCTCTATTTCAATCATAATTAACACTGAAAGGAACAAGACAACTATTATGGCTACTAAAGAAACCGAACGCGCCGCTTATGAAACGGTAGATATTGATAACTTGTCTGTAGAGGAAGAACTTGATTCATTTGGAGAAAAGTTTGATCCATCTGAAGATGCTTACGATACTGCTAAACCGATTCCTGAAAAGAAGACTGGATATAAGTTTAAGCTGACTATTCCTGATGAAGACTTTTGCCAGCAGATTACATTTGAAGCGAAGAATGGAAACACCGTTACAAACCTCAAGTGCAACATTGTATGTGAAGTGGTTAATGAATGCCCGGAACAGGGAAGCATGATCTTTGCTGATGTTTCTACAGCCATTCAGCGCGGTAAGAATACTTGTACTATGGCTACTTTGTTGAGGAAGTTGTATGGATGGTTGAATATCAAAGCTACTGTACCTAACACTAAATCTGCTTTGGTTGCTGCCCTTCGTGATGTTCTTTTGAAGGAGCCTATTATCCCTGCTTTGATTGTTTGGAAAGCATGGGACTCAGAAGCTAGGGATGGGAATGGGGCATTTGCCAAGGTAGGTATGGAGAACTTTCCTAAAATGGCGAATGGGGAGTATAACCATATTGTCAAAGGAAAGTCTGGAACTGAGATTGTTGCTAAAGCCAAAATCAAACGGTTTCTCTCCAAGGAAGAGTATGCTCTTATTGCGAAAGGGGCAGGGAATGTTGTTTCGGCTCCCAAGTCCGCAATGGGAAAGCCTACAACTTCTAAGCCTACCGCTGGTAAGCCTGTAGCTGGCAAACGGGCAGTTAACAAACCTGTACCTCCGCCTGAACCTGAACCGGATGTTGAAGAGGAAGCGGAGGAAGAAATTGATTACTCTGCTGAGTAATCTAAACATTAACTGAGCTAACTAAAGGAGAGGGAGAGAAATCTCCCTTTCCTCTTTTAATGTATGGAGGAATAATGGAAAGGTATGCAGAATTAGAGAGCACGGAAAAGATGTTAATGACACTTCAAAAGGGAGTGGCAAAAGGGAAGGATGCTAGATCGGAGTTAGAAAAGGCTAAGGTAATTGCCTTATTGGAAATCGGTAGACAGTTGACTATTGCTAATATGATCTATTTGGAGGATTTAGAAGGGGATAATGATGACTAAAGGGAGGTTTCGTATAGGTAAAAGTAACGTAAAGTTTCAGGAGTCTGTCCATAAATGGTTTATGTATCTTTATATGGTGATGGAAAAGGATGGCGATATGAAAGATGATAGAGTGAATCGCTTGGAGTTAATGGTAGCTCTGATTCTAAATGTTGTTATATTGTTCATGAAAAAGTATATGTATGATACTAGACAGAACTGCTACTTTAGTAACGATAGAAAGGAAATGGAAACTCTTGCCGCTGAGTTGCAGGGAATGATGGAAGCGAATATAAAGAGTCTTGAGGAAGAAGAAGAAGAAGAAGAACGATCAAAAATAAGCATAGTGAATTGAAAATAAGAAAGGAGTAACGACCAATGACATTCGAAGAGTTTGATAGAGTTCAAGCGGCGTTGTTGAAACAAGTTGTAGGAATGAACGAGACAAAAGGGAGAGAGTATGCAGGGATTAAAGATGATAGATTGGCAAACTTCAAGAGGATTGGAGAGAAGTTTAATGTAGATCCGAAGTTAGTTTGTGCAATCTTCCTTCAGAAGCATCTTGATTCGATTGATACTTTCATTGCTAGTGAAAAGACCTTTTCGGATGAGAAGATAGAGGGGAGAATTGTTGATGCTGTTACTTATATGACTTTGTTGTGGGGGTTGATTGTTGAACAAGATCAACAGAACAAAAGAGTATTTGTGTTCTAATGATGATTGTCCTAATAGTATCCCATTTGCAAATGAGTGTCCTACTTGTGGTGATGCTGGTTATCCTAGAAGGTAGATGAAATGCTCCAAAAACCCTCAGAATGTGAAGGTTGTCCACTACATACAATCGGAAAGGGATTTCTCAAATCGGAGGGTTTATGTAATCTGAAGGTGGCGATTATAGGGGAAGCTGCTGGCAAGCGGGAAATGTGGGAAGGTTTGCCATTTCGGCCTAATGCTGAAAGCGGTAGCTTGTTAGAGAAAGTGTTTAAGATGTGCAAAGTCTCACGGAGGGATTTTGTACTCTATAACATTGTGAACTGTCATCCGCCTAATGATTATTTGTTAGGTGCCCCTTGGGAAGAAGGAGCAATCGAGCATTGCAGACAGCATTTAGAGCGAGTCTTAAATAAGTATAGACCTAACGCCATTCTCGCACTTGGTAATACCGCTTTGCAGGCATTGACGGGGTACACAGGAATAATGGACTTTAGAGGCTATTGCTTTCCTAGTCGATATGGTATTCCTGTAGTTGGTGGTTTGCATCCAGCTTATATTCGGAGAGGGAAAAGTCAATTTACACCTGCACTTGTTTTAGATTTGTTGAAAGCGATTAGGGTATCGAAAGGAACATGGAATGAACATATTGGGAATCCTACTTATTTGTATCCTAATTATTGTGAGCATCCAAGTATTGATGAAGCGATTGCATTCCGTAATAGGGTTTATGATAATTCAAACCTCTTACTTACGTATGATATTGAAAATCCTGAAACAGCAGAAGCTAGTGAAGATGAACGGGAAGACTTCACGTTCAATGAAGTTACGCAGATACAATTCAGTTTGGGGAAAAGGGAAGGGATTGCATTTCCGTGGGAAGAACCGTATATCCAAATTGCGAAAGAGATACTTGCAAGTGATAATAACAAGTCAGGACATAATTGTTGGTTCTATGATAATAAAGTATTGAAACAATTGTATGGGATAGAGGTAAAGGGCAGAGTAGATGATACAATGTGGATGTTCCATCATTTGTATCCTGATTTAGAGTTAGGTCTGCAAAAGGTGGCAAGCTTCTGTGACTTCCCTTTTCCGTGGAAGCATCTAGTAGCAAGTCAGTTTGAGTTTTATGGATGTGCTGACGTAGATGCACCACAATGGATAATGGCTGACTTACCAGAGAGGTTGAAAAAGAGGGGAGTATGGGAGGGATATGAAGATAAAGTTAGAGGATTTTATACAGTCCTAACGAATATCGAAGATAGGGGAGTTGGTGTTGATCCTATCGCAAGAGGGAAGTTCAAAGAGGAATTGGAAACGGAGTTAGAGAGGATATATGCAGAAGCCCAAACGAAAGCACCTATCGAAATCCTTAACTCAAAGCAGAAAGGTGGATATAAGAAAACTCCCAAAGAGGTTGAACGACTTATACAACGATATGAACACTATTCTAATAAGTTTGCCTCAGAAGGGAAAGTTATTAAGAATACTTTGGATGAGTATATATTCAAGCAATTATCAATTGTGGATAGCAAAGGAGATACTCTCCATTATGTTAGAAGAGAATTTGAAGTTGGTGGACCAGAGAAATGTAAGTGCCTCAACAAAAGAACAAAGTTATACAAAGAAAAGCAAGAAACAGGTATCTGCGAAACGTGCAACAACACAGGTGAAGTTGAGAAAGAGCCTAAAAGAGTAGAGGTAAGATGGTGTTTGCTTAAACCGTTTCTACCGACTAGTTCACAGCAAGTAATCAGGTATATCAAGTACAAAGCTGCACAAGATAAAGCGAAGGGAATTAAGAAAACTAAGCATATCGTTCCTGAAACTCTAAAAGATAAAAGAGAAACGACTAGTAAGGATGAACTGAAAAGGTTGGCTCTGTCAACTGGCGATGAAATGTATAAGTTGATTGTTGAGTATCGGGAGTATAACAAGATGCTCAAGACGGATGTACCTAATTGGGAACCAGGGAAGGATGGCAGGGTACATACTAGTTTTACATTTAAGCCAGCTACAGGACAGCTTAGTTCAAGAAATCCCAATATCCAAAACGCACCAAAGCATCAAAAGCTAGCTAAGGCGTTTCGAGCTATGATTGTTCCCTCTGATAAGCGGGTGTTAGTGGAGTGTGATTATAGTGGGTTCCACGTAGTCATGACAGGATTAGAGGCAGGAAGCAAAGACTATGTGAGGATAGCGAAGATAGATATGCACTCGTTTGTTACATCGTTCCTTATCAAACAACCAATGCGATTTGATATGAGTGATGAAGAGTTGAAGGATAGATGCAAGTGGATCAAAGAGCAAACGAGCAAGAATCCAGAGGGGATTAAGCATGGAAATATGTACTTGAAAGAGATTAGGGACTTAAAAGCGAAGCCGGCAATTTTAGGTATTGGGTTTGGTTTGGGTGCTACTAAACTGTGGCATATGAATAGGGAGAGTATTAACAATATAGCTGAAGCTAAGTATCTTCTGGACTTAATCAAGGATCTATTTCCAGCGGTATTTAAGTGGCAAAACGCGGTAAGGAAAGAGGCTCATGAAAAGACCTTTCTCACAAGTAGATGGGGTTTTACTAGAAACTTCTTTGATGTTTATAGGTGGACTAAAAACAAGTTTGGGAAGTGGGAATATAAACCGGGATTGGATTCGGAAAAGGCGATTGCTTTCCTACCAGCGAATGATGCGTTTGGAATGGTTAGATGGGTAATGAAGAAGTTAGAAGCTATGCGATGTAATTCGAGATTTAAGCTGGTGAATACGGTACATGACTCACTTGTGTATGAACCGAAGATTAAAGACTTAGATTTATGCTGTGAGGTTGTACCTAGAGTGATGCAAAAGCCTTGTCCTATCCTCGCTCATCCGATTATTTGTCCTGATGGGATTACAGTAGAAGTTGAAACAAGTGTGGGAGAGAATTGGAGTAAAGATAGTTTAGTGAGTATAGATAAATGGCGTCAAACTCATTAAAGCTAGTGTTAGTAAAACGTACTCACCCTCAACTGGTAAGAGCAATGGAACAACATTACTCACAACCAAAGGGATTTGTTGGAAGAAACATCTGTTATGCTATTCTGTATGATGACCGATGTTATGGCTTTATAGCAGGAGGATCTGCAACTAAATGGCTCCCTAATAGGAATGAGTTTTTTAACTATGTGGAATTGAATCAAATAGTTAATAATCTATTTTTCCATGTGTATAGGCACAAAGGCAGATACCCTTTTAGGAATTTTGTATCAGGCTGTTTAGCAGAATGGCGTAAGGTAATGATCGACAAGTGGTTTAAGAAATATGGAGATATGGTAGTGGGGTTTGAGAGTCTTGTGCAACTTCCTAGAACGGGGGAATGTTACAAAAGGGATGGATGGAAGGAAATAGGAATAACAAAAGGCTATACTTGTAAAAGAGAAGCTGGTTATGGAACTGATAGTTGGAGTGGGCAAAGGGTATGGAATACCACGGATTTAAAACCTAAGCGAGTATTTGTTAAGAAAGTAGACTAGAATAAATGGAAGGAGAAACATTAATGGAACGGGAACGTCCGTTAACAAGAACTGAAAGAGAGTTCATTGAAGAAGGAGATAAAGACAGATTAGTATGTGATGTATGTGGATGTTATGGCTGTAATTTGGTGAATGGAATTTGCAGGGTTTGTAGAGAGGAAATTAAAGAATGAGAACGATCAAAGATTGGTGTACATACATTCATGCGGTAGCAAAGGGTAAAGGATGGTGGGAAACAGAACGAAATGTACCAGAACAGTTAGCGTTGATGCACTCTGAACTATCGGAAGCGCTTGAAGAATATAGAAAGGGGAATAAATTAGACTACGTGTATTACGGATATGTAAAAGAACAAAGACAATGGAGTAAACCGGAGGGATTTGGTATTGAGTTAGCTGATTGCGTAATTAGAATTATGGATACCTGCGAAGCGTATGGTATTGACTTGGAAGAAATGATTAAAGTAAAGATGGAATATAATGAAACTCGATCATATAGGCATGGAGGAAAGAAGTGCTAGTATAGCACAGTGTATAGAAGAACAAAGAGAGCACTTAAGGAGATTGAGAAATAAGAGTACATACTTAGGTCTACCATTTTCTGAACGATTATGTAAAGTGGCAATTACTGATTGGTGGTTGGAGGAAGCTATATTAAGGGTGAGAGAAGACAAAAATTAAGGAGATACTATGGCAACAGAAGAAGGAGTAATGGAATCATTGGTTACATTGATTGCGCTTAGGGAAACTGAAAGTGATCCCAATAGGCGCAAATTTTTTCTAGATAAGATAGCTGAAATTAAGCATGACTATCCGCATCTTAAAGATGTAGAAGTTAGCCATCCGCA
>Ga0265293_10008796_pt1 | contig 14782 bp, 16 predicted proteins | sample Munlanlewell138R_FD_192505 | JGI IMG/M metagenome (GOLD analysis project Ga0265293, IMG submission 192505) | Leachate microbial communities from a municipal landfill in Southern Ontario, Canada - Leachate well 138R | ecosystem: Engineered > Solid waste > Landfill > Unclassified | place: Canada...
AAGAGCGGTAGGAGCTTTCAAGAGATTATGAACTTCCTCGATACCGGGCAAAACTGACCGCTAAAAACTTTTGAGTGTAACTTTTCTGCAGAGTTCACACTAAGGAATAAGGCTTATAGATAGCGTTGGCACTGGACAAATGGAAACCGGACTGCAAAGCAGCCCGGTTTCTGTGTTTTGGAGGTGGGGGGATTCGAACCCCCGTCCTAACGTGCCATCCAGCAACGTCTACAAGCTTAGTCAGTGATCAATATTTCCAGAGAAGAAAGGTTCACCAACAAAACGTTCATCCTCTGTAGCCTGCTGTGTTGTCCCCTTCCCCCACAGGCGCTGGGTCGGGTAAGCTCCTATTTTTACAGGACTCCGTTACTTAGGAACAGCAGTAGACGGGCCTGTACGTCGTCGCTAGCTTATGCTGCGAGGGCGTATTCTGCTTCGAAAGAGACTTCGTCGTCTTCTTTTTTGGCAGTTAAAAAGGTTGCTAGTTTAAGGAGTTGGCGCTCCGCTTGCAGTCACTGGCCTGATCTTCCGCCAGTCGAAACCGAAACACCCCCGTTGGATCGCTCCAATGAGGCACGCTCAATATACTACCGAATGGCAATATATTCAAGATTTGGATGCTAGGGCCTTTTTTGCAGGCATGGTCTGTACCCAGGTTTGTAGTGCTTCACCCGCTTGTGCAAGGTCTTTAAAGAGGGCCAATGCCGCAGAATCATAGGAGGTACGCTGAGCATTGACAATAGCTACCTCACCTCCGCCATCAAGGGTGTAGGCTGGCAAGGAAGCCGCTGGCTGTACCACCAGTGAAGATCCAAACACAATACAAAGTTTGGCTTCGCTGAACATTTGTACTGCTCTACCTAGGTTATCTGCACCGAGGCCTTCTCCATAGAAGACGATGTCAGGGCGAATCACTGCCCCACAAGCGGTGCATAGAGGGACTTCTCCTTTACGAACAACGGGAGCTATCCGCTCATAGGAGTAGGCTGCTGCACACTTGGTACAATAATGATGGGCAGCGCTGCCATGGATTTCCCAACACTTCTTGCTGCCCGCCTTGGTGTGCAGCATATCAATATTCTGGGTAAAGAGACCGTCCAAATATCCCTTACGTTCTAATTCTGCCAGAACTTTATGAATAATAGATGGCTCACTTTGCTCAAGGTTGTAAAGAAACTCTGTACCCCACTTGTAGAAGAGATCGGGTCGTTTATTGAAAAACGAGATTGAAAGAACCTCTTCGACATCATAGCCCTGCCATTGGGAAGAGTATACTCCACCGGCACTTCTGAAATCTGGTATGCCGCTCAGCGTTGATACTCCGGCCCCAGTAAATGCAACTGTACTATGTGAATGAGTCAGTGCATTGGTGAGAATTTTAAATTTCTCTAAAAAGACATCATTCTCTTCTGCCATCTGAGGCCTCCTGGCCTCAGTATACCATATGGGCTGTGTATGTGTTGCCACTCACTCCATCAAGTTCTACGAACGTCATAGCTCCTACAGGGAGCTCGCTGGCAAAGACTACCATCTCGTTATGCTCACTGCGACCGAGCATCTTGCTCGGGTCATGTTTGGAGGGCTGGGTGATCATGACTTCAACTTTCTTTCCTACCCGTTTTTGTTTTTCTCGAGCAAAGATAGCGTGCTGGAATTCAATGAGCTCACTGAGGCGTCTACCACGCTCCTCTTCATCGATTTGCTCTAGCATCAATTCAGCCTTGGTACCTTCACGAGGATTGAAGTAGTACATGAATGCTTCGATACAGCCCATGTGATCGAGTAACGAAAGTGTCTCTTGATACTCCTCTTCAGTCTCACTGGGAAAACCCACCATCACGTCGGTTGCAAAGGTAATATGAGGGATTTGGGAGCGAATTTCATCTATTAAGGCAATGAATCGCTCTCGGTCATAGCGACGATTCATTAGGGCAAGAATTCGGCTGGAGCCACTTTGCATCGGGATATGCAAATGTTTGGCAACCTTCTCCTCTTCCTTTATTACCTTGATTAATTCACTGGAGAAGTCCTTGGGATGCGGGCTATCAAATCGGATCCACTTGATCATCGTCTCCTCTTGGCATAGTGCTTTGAGCAGTATTGGGAACGTGATCTCGTTACCTTTCTCGTCGGTGTAGTGGTAACTGTTAACGTTCTGTCCAAGGAGCGTTACCTCCTTCACTCCCTTTGAGTCCAAGAAACGCAGCTCATCGATGATCTCATCAATGGGACGTGAAAGTTCACGGCCGCGTACGTACGGCACGATGCAGTATGAGCAGAAGTTATTACATCCATTCATGATGGGAATGTAAGAGCTTACCTGCCCTTCTTGGTAATAACTTGTGGTAAATTCATAGGATTCACTGACTTCATCAAGCTTTCCGTCAGCGCTGGTAAGAATGTTGACGATGCGCTGTTTGTCATTGGTACCGATGACAAAATCCACCTGTGGTGCATCGTCTTTGAGGTCCTCTTGTAATCGCTCGGCCATACAGCCGGTGACGATCAAGGTCAGTGGCTTGTTCTTCTTTATCCGGGAGAACTCTCCCAATCGTCCCCAGACACGGTTATCTGCACTTTTACGCACAGTACAGGTATTGAGGATTGCACAATCCGCTTCATCAGCGCTGTTGGCAGGAACAAGGCCTGCGCCCTTCAATTGCAATTCAAGAGCATTGCTCTCTGCTATATTCATCTGGCACCCATAGGTTTCCAGCCAGTATTTCTTCATCTTTCTCCCTGTGTGGCCAGCTGCTCTGCTGCCAAAATAGTGTTGTTCATCAGCATGGCTATAGTCATTACCCCAACCCCACCGGGGACGGGAGTAATGGCCTTGGTTTTAGGGGCGACAGACTCATAGTCTACATCGCCAACCAGTCGATAGCCACGCGCTCGACTGGCGTCCTCTACACGGTTGATTCCCACATCTATGATGACGCACCCTTGTTTGACCATCGCAGTTTTGATGAAATTTGCTCTTCCAATCGCTGCGATGAGGATATCAGCTTGGGCGGTAATGGTGGGTAAGTCTTTTGTTTTTGAATGGCAGACAGTCACAGTGGCATCGCGTCCCTTTTGCATCAAAAGGGCAGCCATTGGCTTTCCAACGATATTGCTCCGCCCCACAATGACAACATGCTTGCCGCTCGTCTCAATGCGATAGTGATCGAGCAGCGCAAGGATTCCTAGTGGTGTACAACTGACGAATGCAGGGTTACCAATAAGGAGGTTGCCAACATTCTGTGGATGGAAACCATCTACATCTTTGGCCGGGTTAATTGCACCGATGATAGCAGTCTCGTTTATGTGGGAAGGTAGCGGTAATTGAACCAGGATGCCATGTACAGAGTTATCTTCATTCAGTAGTTTAACTAAGCCCAAGAGTTCTGTCTCACTGGTCTTATCAGAGAGGAGATAATCCTTGTGTTCAATGCCAAGACGATCACAAGCTTTTTGCTTGCTAGCCACATAGCTCTGACTTGCAGGATCTTCGCCGACCAATACTACAGCAAGGGAGGGGCTATACCCATATTGAGCGATAAATGACTTACATCGCTCTTCTAGCTCTACATAGGCTTGGTCTGCTACTTCTTTTCCTTTGAGCACCTGCATAGCTCTCTCCTCAAGACCTCTACCCTACCCTAAAAACAGGTGGTTTGGCAACAAACCCATTTGCAAACAAAGCCTGCCATCACTATACTGTCAACAAGGTATGCTCAGGCAACAAACTCTGTGTCTTTGCTGCTGAAGAAGAGGTATGGCATGAAGAAAATCATCACGATTCTACTCGTCTGTATTGTTGTAACAGGATCACTCTTTGCAGCAACTCCATTCTACGATAAAGGGAATCAACTCTTCAGCTTCAATGTTGGTGTGACATTCCCCACCTTTACCCATTTCTTCAACACCAAGGAAACAGTGGCAGGCCTCGGGGAAGGAAAAACTGGTGCTGTGCTTGGTGGATACGGAGGTATTAGCTACCAGGTCTTCAACACTCCCTATACAGCTATCGGTGGTGAGATTGGATATGATTTCAACTTCTCGGTGAGTAAAGAACTCTTTACCGCTGTCCCCTTCTACGCCAAATACACGTACCTCCCCCTACAAGGAAAATTTGATATACCTATCTCAGCGGGGCTAGGAGGAGCGTATATCAAGTACAATGACGCTTCGATGATGACCCTTTACATGAACATCGAAACAGGATTTATCTGGTATCCTGGCGATCATTGGGGTATCGGCCTTCATACAGGCCTTTGGTTGATCCCTGAGTTCAACTACTTTGATCACCTCACCGTCGATAATGCCTTGGCAGGCATCATCCCCCTGACACTTAGCATAAGCTACCGCCAATAAGGAGCGCTCAATGAAACGAACACTATCAATTATCACCATTGCCCTTACTGCTCTCCTTTTACTCCTTGCCTCCTGTAATTCTGATGCTTCAGCAGGCCTTTTCAGACAGCTTGCTGACTCCAAGGAGCCGGTTGGGATCAGGTACAAGCAAATTCTCGGACGAAATGTTGCCGAGGGTACGCTTTACTTCCTTACCGATGATGGGATCTATTCGAAGAAAAATGATGCAGGTGCTGTACTCGTCAAAGAGAATGAAAAGAATAAGCCTATCCTCAGTGCATATTTGGATAGCACAGATGATGTGTTTTATTCGATCAATACCTCAGATGGTCTAAAAATTTATAAAGTTAATGCAGGAGCCGCAAAAGACGACCTAATGCATCCAATAGGAGCAAAAATTGATGTTGATCAGCAACTGAGAAAACTTCTTCCCAATGGCTATTTAGTTGCTCAAGGAACAAGTGACGGTAAACGAGGCTTTTCTGTCTTTGAATGGAATTTTACCACTGATGATTCTGTAGTTTCAGAAGCTGAATTCCTTGATCTCGACGGTTGGAGTCTCTATGACGTGTTGCTCCCCCCTGCGACATCACAGACAAGCACCAATTTTATCATTTCTTTTGTTAGTGATTCTGGCGATTACAAGCACTTCTATAACGCTAAGGCTAATGTGATTAATTTAAACACCGCACTTGCTAGCTTCACTGAGTCCGGAGGAAAATTATATTTGCTAGGTACTGATGGCAGGTTCTATAAGAGCGACACACCTGCTAATAACGAGATGATACCCACTTTGCAAGCTGATACAAAAAAGCCATATCAAAATGGAGCCTTCCTCTACCCTGTCATTGGCCTAGCTTCAACCCATTTCATTACGAAGAGCAATGCGGCAAATGAAGCATTTACTGTTATTACTGGAGATAAGGCAGTGTCAGTAAAGGATGGATACGCAAAGCATATGAATAATGTGAACATTGTCAGTGCGTTGGAAATTTATCCTGATGATGCTGGTAAGGCAAAACTCCTTATCGCTACCCATGAAAATGGCATGTTCGGGCTGGAGATTCCATTTGCGACCGCTAATAGCAATAGTAACACCGGATCATCCACTGCAGCAGAAGAATATAAGGTGAATTGATATAGACTGAAGCTACTCAGTATTTGCATTAAGAGTCTTACTGGTATTCGCTCCCAATAAGTATGATTTGACTATTACATCTGTCTATCTGATAATGGGGGCGATATCATTTGTGGAGGAATCACGTGGAAAAATTTCTATTCTATGGAATGACCGGTAGTAAAATGTGCTTCATGCATATTCTTTTAAATACCTTAGATCTGGTTGATGATGGTAAGGATGCCAAGATCATTTTTGAGGGTGAGTCTGTCAAACTTGTTTCAGTTTTTGAAGAAGAGAATCACCCACTCTATATGAAGGCAAAAGAAAAGGGTCTGATTGCAGGTATTTGCCTCGCTTGCTCAAAAGCTTTGGGAGTCTATGAGAAGAACAAAGAGTATGGACTGCCTCTCCTTGGCGATATGAGCGGACACGCTGGGATGAAGCCATATATCAATGAGGGCTTTGCTGTCATCAGCATGTAATTGCCTAATTACTATTCAGTACCACAGGTAGCATCCAGACGAAACTGGGATGATACCTGTGGTATTAAAAGCACAAGACAATTTTATTCTTTCCTTTTTATTCTATCCGTATAAACTGAGCCAGGTTTTTTTGCTTCTGTACACGTACCAACCACATAGACGTGGGTCCTTTTTTCTTCTATTCGAGAAATTAAATCTGCTCACGTACCATCTCTTAGAATGGCTAGATACTCATCGTATGAGAATTTTCTGTTGCGTAGATCATCACTTGTCTGTACCAAAATATCTAGATCAACTAAATGTCGAACAGCAGTAGAGATTGTGTTATAGGATAGACCAAGTGAATTTGCGGCAGTAGCTATCGTCATAATAGGATGAGATTCAATGTATGAAAGAAGTTTTAGGGCTGTGAATCGAGGCCGTCCCAAATTCTCAATGAGAGAGCGGTTATGTTGCTGTAGTGATGTCAAACGAAGACTGGCCTCATAGGAATCTTTTGCTGATTCTATGATGGCTCTTAGAAAGAATTTTACCCACTGTTCATACTCACCTTTGGTGCGAACCAACATCAGGCGATCATAATATTCTGTTCTGTTCTTTTTCAGAGCATACGAAATATACAAAGCGGGAGTTGTAATAATCTTTTGTTGTAAGAGATAAAGAGTAATAAGTAGGCGCCCAATACGGCCATTACCATCTAAAAATGGGTGGATTGTTTCGAACTGATAGTGGATCAAAGCAATTTTTATTAATACGTTCAGGTCATCAGAGTCATACAAATATGCTTCAAGCTCGTTAAGAGCATCCAACATCTCTGTTGGATGTGGAGGCACAAAAAGTGCTCGCTTCAATGGTACCCCTTCTCCCCCAATCCAGTTTTGAGATATACGGAATTCACCTGGAGTCATGTTCTCTCCTCGTACACCATCCAGCAATATTGCATGAGTTTCTCGGATCAGGCGATTACACAGTGGTATCTCCTCCATACGTTTGATGGCAAATTCAATAGCTTTGACATAATTGATTACTTCTTCAACTTCTTTGATTTCTAGCAAATCTGGGTTCAAGATATCGTCCAATGTGCATTGGGTACCTTCAATTTGAGAGGACATCAACGCTTCTTTACGAACGTACATTGAAATAAAAAGAGGCATATGAGGAATCAGAGAAGAAACACTTTCGAGTTTACTCAGCCAGGTACTCGCTTGAGCTAATAGATTCATCATCTCATCGTCTAAGACAAGCGATGGACTCGGAGGAAGAGGAGAAGGTATAAAGGATTGGTATTCAGCAGCTTCTCCAGGATAATGAATTTGATAACCACCAGACCTACTATGCATTACAATCCTTCCTGCATCGATAAAATGAAATAAAGGTCATAATTTACCTCTGTTATTTCAAGATACATTGATATATTGAAGTAAGGAAGCCCAGAACCACATCTTATTTCAAGTTAGATAAATTTCGGTATGTAAATCGCCATACCAATCAATAATATTTCTTTAGACGCACTTGGCCTGGGACATGATCAGTCAACTTTAAGGCCAATCTTTTAAATATCTTTTTAGAAGAAATGTGCAGAAGTATGGAAAAGTATAAATATTGTCACTAAACCCTATATTGCCAGCACTGAACTTGATGCCCCACTCTATGTCAGGGTATCGATTGCTATCAATCAGTGTACGAAGGGATTTGGACCTACCAGTATTCGCTTTGACCTCAATGGGGACCAACGAATTCATAGTTCGTACAAAAAAATTTTGTTCTAAAGTGGAATCCGATCGACGGTAGTAAAACAAACCATACCCACTTTTTACGAGTGCTTCTGCTGTAAATTGTTCAAATAATGCGCCCTTATAAACGCCTAAATTTCTGTTTGCTCGTAAATCATTTTGTGCCTCGTCATCGAGCACAGACACCAAAAGACCTGTATCAGAAAAATATAATTTATATTTATTAGGATCGTAGTTACCTTTTAAGGGGAGCTCTGGAAAATTTAATCCATAACACACATTCACCATGCCAGCTTGATCGAGCCAATCTATGCATCCTCTATAGTCCTTGAATCGAGCTCCTTTTTGGACTCCGGAAATCTGGAATTTTTTATTTTCTTTTGCTAATTGAGCTGGAATATGTCGAAAGACATTTAAAATGCGACCTTGATTTAAACCATGAGCATATTTAATAATATCTTCTTCGTAGTCAAGCAAGAGTTGTCGTTGAGTGCCCAGTGAACCAGTAAAGGTTTTAGTTTTAATAGCATTTTTAACAACCTCTGGCATGCCCCCTAGGATGATATATTCAAAAAACAGATCATGAAAGACTGACATTTGGACTTCACTAAAAGGCTGTAGATCATTCATATGTGATAACATTTCATCGACAATCGAATCGTCAAAATTTAAGCCCACTGCAAAGAGTGGGCTTTGCGTTGATTGTGAGTGAATATCAGTCTCCGCGGACTTCGTGAAGGATTTTTCTCACTTCCTTGTCGGAGAATTGTTCATCGATCTCTTCGCTGGTCAATCCGATGAATTCATGACAGTTGTAGTGAATCCAGTGCTCATCATCTTCGCTCTTCAATACGTGCTTACGACAGTAGTAATCGGGCTGAATAGGGAGTGGGTCCTCGTCCTTATACAAGGGCACCTTGTAGTCGTAAACGACTATTTTCAGGTCTTCACGGGGAATGCCTTTACGCATGATGATCGTCCCGAGTTCATTGACCGTCTTGCCGGTATCGAAGATATCATCGACTAGTAGAATTTTATCCCCTGAGCGTAGATGCTCTGGTGAATAGGTCCACCCATCAACCATGACGTTGGTCTGGTCTCGCAAAAACCCATAGGATCTTGCAACAACCGCTGCATAAAAGACAGGCCTGCCCTGCTCTTTGAGCCGCACCATCTTGTAGTACTCGCTGAAGACGTTGGCCATGTATGCACCACCTCGCAGCGATGCGTAGATGATGTCTGGCACAAACTTGTCCTCTTTGTACATCTGGTGGGCGAGCTTCAGGGTGTTGTCGCGAATGGTGTCACAGCTGATGAATTCCTTTTGCATCTGCTTTCGTCTCCTATACGGTGAGGACCTTCAGGCCGTCTTTGGTAACCGCTACAGTATCCTCAAAGTGGGAAGATGGCAACCCATCTGCTGTCACAACTGTCCAGCCATCGGCTAAAACGCGGACCTTGGAGGTACCCATATTGATCATTGGCTCGATTGCCAAGACCATACCTTCACGTAAGCGAGGGTTGGGAAGATAACTTGAAGTGTAGTTGGGGATTTCAGGAGACTCATGAACGGCAAGCCCTACCCCATGGCCACAGTAATCACGCACCACGCCGTAACCATTGCTCTTTGCGTGTTTATAGACCGCTCGTGAGATGTCTTGGATACGGGCGCCTTTCTTATCAGCGGCCACAATGCCTAAGCGCAGGGACTCTTCTGTGACAGTATTCAGCTTAGCATTCTCTTCGCTGGTCGTGCCTATGATAAACGTTCTTGCCATATCAGAGAAGTGACCATCCAGGTCGATACCGATGTCGATATCCACCAAGTCTCCTTCGGCTATGATTCGCGTTTTGCTCGGAATACCGTGGATGACCTCTTCATTTATCGAGATGCAGGCCGATGCCGGAAAGCCTCCATAGTTGAGGAAGGCAGGAACCCCTTTGTTCTGAGTGATGAACGAGTAGCAAAATTGATCGACGTGCCAGGTGGACATCCCAGGCTCCATGAAGGTTGAAAGGCGGCGCATCAACTCGGCAGTCAGGACACACGCCTCTTCAATACGTTTGATCTGCTCCTCCGTCTTTAATCTGATCATCGTTTTTCCTCTGGAAGGGGGAATAGTTGCTTCTGCATTGCATCTAAGATCCCATTGATAAACTTATAGTTCACCTCGGTGGAGAAGTCCTGGCTAAGTTTTACCGCTTCATCTATGACAATGTGGGGGTGAATATCCTCATGCTTGAGGCAAAAGACACTCATCCTCAGAATATTACGATCGACGTAGTCAATTTTTTCCAACGGACGATTAAGGGAGAAGCGGCCGATCAGGGCATCGATCTCCTCTAGGTTCTCCAGTGTCCCCTTCACCAAATACATGCCATAAAGTTTCACATCCTCTTCGAATTTCTCAAACTCTTCGGCAGTGGTTGCACTGAAGGTGGGTTCAACAGCAGCAAGGTCAAGCTGCCCGTTGAAATCCATAGCATAGAGGGTTTGGAGTGCCAATTCGCGTGCTTTGTGTCTACTTCTCATCTTATTTCTTGTACAGGATATTTACCGTTGCACTTCTTCTCAGCTCTGCAACCAAGTCATTGATTGCATTCACATACGCTTCTTGTTGTTTTACCTGACTCAGCTCTTCAACAATGTACTGTCTGATGGTCATCGACGTATTGGGACTAATTACATCATCGAGGCCAAGGATCTTGGTCTCGCTATATGCGAGGACCTTGAGGATATGGTAGCCCGTAAGGCTTGTTACCACGTCGCTGGTCGATCCAACGTCGGTGGAGAATGCAACATCAAAGAAGTCATCACCAAGGCCTGCCAGGGCGTCGGTATTGTCCATGGTGAGCCAGCCGATATCTCCAGCCTTACCCTTTGACTGGGCATCTTCACTATACTCTACAACAGCCTTCTCAAAGCTCAATGTGCCATTTTTAATCTGCCTTGCTACAGTAGTGAGCTTAGCTTTGTTCGCACGATCGGTGCTTTCATTATCACTGAAAGGAATATAGATATGACTGAGCTTCACCGTCTCAGGGCTGACGAACTGGGTACGATTCTTACGATAGAAGTTGGTCACTTCACTGTCCGGAACCGACACGGCTTTGGAGAGCTCAGCACCCTTCTTCTGTCGCACATAGGAGTCTACGAGCAGCTGCTCCTCAATCATCTTACGATACTCAGAGACAGAGCCAAAGTTGCTCTCGATGACTTGGTTGAACTGCTCATCGGTCAGCCGGGTTCCGTAAGAGGCTTCTATGTTGGCTTTCTGCGAGGCGTAGGCACTGTCGACCATCTGGGTGGTGATACGAACGCCATCGCGAGCTGCTCCTTGACGGAAGAGCTCATTGTTGATCAGAAGATTGAGAATCTGCAATGGATCGATGGTTGTCGGGTCTGCACCGGCAGCTCTGGCGGACTCCTGGTACATGCGTACCTCCTCCTCCAACTCTGCGGTACTGATGGGGACGGTCTTGGTCAGGCGGACAGTAGCGGCGGGGGCGCTGATAGGCGCTGCGCTTACCAGGCCGGTGACAAAGACGATGACCAACATCGTGGCAATAGCTCGTGCTCTCATTCGATTTTCTCCTATCCTATTTGCAGATTACGTCCAACGGCTCGTGCAAAGTCTGCACTTTTAATCAATTCACTTTTCTTCAGGAACATCCCTTCACTCTCCATGACCTTCATCAGAGTTTGGAGGGTTTTCATGGACCTGATACCGCCTTTGGTGATATAGGCCATACAGCGCTTGCCGCTTATGGTCCCAGCGGTTTTGAAGAAGTGAGTCAACGACACAGGTATCTTGCCACCGAAGGTGGTAGTCGCTTCGCTTCCGATGACAATGTAGTCGTAGTATGAGATGACTTTTCCCGCTTCAAGGGAGGCATCAAGTACCTCAACGGTGTGGCCTTGTTCACCGATTCCCTCAGCAAGTGCCTTGGCCACGGCTTTCATCTTTTCAGTGGCCTTGGTGTTTGGCGCATATAATACCAGTACTCTCATCACTAATCCTTCAAACAGATACCGACCGCGAGTGCGGCCGGTAGTCAAAACGAAAAGGCAGCTCCCTCCCCCTTAGTTGCCAGGAGTGGGTTCTGCGCTCCACCATTCGGTGGACTCTGTTACTTGTTCGGTGGTGACTGAATCGAGCAATGTATCCCTGGACGGTGATTTGTTCACAAATGCAACCAGGAGGGCGAGGACCAAGAACAGGATAGCCAAAGCGCCTGTGGCCTTGGTAACTACTCCGCTTGTGTACGATCCGAAGGTGGTATTGCTTCCTCCTCCGAAGATGCCGCCCAAGCCTTCACTCTGCTCATCCTGAATGGCGATGAGGAAGACCAATAAGAGGCTCACAATGACGAACAACACCAACAAAATAATGCTCAAAACAACCATTTTACTACTCCGATTTTACTTATCGAAGTTCACAATCGGAAGGAACTGCTCCACCGAGAGGGAAGCTCCACCTACCAGTGCACCGTCGATATGCTCTTTGCTCATCAAGGCCTTCGCATTGTCGGCCTTCACTGAACCACCATACTGTATAATAAGCTCTTCTGCAACACCTTCGGTGTAGAGATTTTCGATCAGTGAACGCACAAAAGCATGGGCACTGTCAGCATCTTCGGGAGTTGCAGTCTTGCCGGTTCCAATGGCCCAAACAGGCTCATAGGCGATGACAATCTGCTGCATTTGCTCAGCGCTGACACCCTGAAGACCTTTGGTAACTTGGGTGGTCAACACCTCTTGCAGGCGGCCCTCTTCGCGCTCCTCAAGGGTCTCACCGATACAGAGAATCACTTCCATTCCCTCTTCGATTGCTAGGAGAACTTTCTCATTGATAAACTCATCGCTCTCCCCATAGATCGCCCTTCTCTCGCTATGACCAAGGATGACGTGTTTGACACCAAGGTCTTTGAGCATCAGGACACTGACCTCACCGGTATGTGCGCCACTTTTGTGGTTACTCATGTTCTGAGCTCCAACAAGGACGTTGCTTCCTTTAAGGACACTCATAACAGCAGGAATGGTGACAAAGGGAGGGGCGACAAGGACCTTACGATCACTGCCCTTCAGAGCTTCTTCAAGTTCTTTCGCGAATGCGGCCCCTTCAGTTGGGGTCATGTTCATCTTCCAGTTACCGGCAATGAAATGTTTTCTCATCTTATTTCTCCAAAGCTTTGATACCGGGCAAAGTCTTGCCCTCAAGGAACTCCAAGGAGGCACCGCCACCGGTGCTCACATGGCTGATCTTATCGGCGAGGTTGAATTTATTGATTGCTGCTACCGAATCTCCGCCACCGACAACGGTCGTGGCACTGCTGACTGCAAGAGCTTTGGCAACCTCAAGGGTTCCTTCGGCAAAAGCAGCAAATTCAAAGACACCCATCGGACCATTCCACACGACGTTCTTGGCACCCTTGATTTCATCGACAATGAGCGCAACGGTCTTCGGACCGACGTCCATACCGATCAGATCATCGGGGATGTCCGGACCATCGATTGCCACTACAGGGGTGTTCTCATCAAAGGCGGCGCCACAACGATGGTCAACCGGCAGAATAACGTTTACACCAAGCTCATCAGCTTTTTTGAGGAATGAAGCTGCAGTTGCTCGATACTCCTCCTCTACCAGGCTCTTACCAACCTTGTGGCCTTTCTCCAAGAGGAAGGTATACGCCATTCCACCACCGATGACGACTGCCGAGCAAGTCTTCACTAAACTCTCCAATACGCTGATCTTACTAGAAACCTTTGAGCCACCAATAATGGCAACAAAAGGCTTTTCAGGATTGGCCAAGAGCGGACCCATGAATTTAACCTCTTTTTCGATCAACAGACCGGCATAGGAGGGAAGAAAGTGGCTCACACCTTCGGTGGAAGCATGTGCACGGTGTGCAGTGCCAAATGCGTCATTGACATATACATCGGCAAGGGCAGCAAGGCTCTTTGCAAAAGCGGGGTCATTTGCCTCTTCCTCTGCGTAGAAACGAACGTTCTCAAGAAGAAGCACCTCGCCTGCCTTCAATGCAGTGGCAGCCTTCTCTACTTCAGCTCCAATGACATCGCTAGCAAGAGTCACTGGCTTGCCCAACAGCTCGGAGAAGCGTTTGGCGACTGGTGCCATGGAGAAATCAGGGTTCTTTTTACCCTTTGGGCGACCGAGGTGGCTCATTACCACCACGCTTGCACCAGCATTGAGCAGATGCTCGATGGTAGGCAGAGCAGATCGAATGCGTGTATCGTCGGTGACTACGCCATCCTTCAGTGGCACGTTGAAATCAACACGAACAAGAGCCCGCTTTCCAGCAAAATCGCCATCCAAAATTGTGTTCAGGACCATATACAACCTCTGTAACAGGATCTAGTCAAAAGTTCAGGCCTGTATAGACAGGCCTGAACCATAGAAAACCAATGTGTTATTTCACCAGCTTCTTGGCAAGGTCAACGACACGGGCAGAATATCCCATCTCGTTATCGTACCAGCTGATAACCTTGAACATACGATCGCCGATCTGCATGGTAAGCAGGCTATCGAAGATCGAAGAGTGGTGGTTTGCAATGATGTCATGGCTGACGATCGGGTCAGCGGTGTACTCAAGGATTCCCTTCATCGGGCCATCAGCAGCAGCTTTCATCGCTGCGTTGATTGCCTCAACGGATGCATCCTTCTTCAAGGTTACGACCAAGTCGACGACCGAACCGGTGGGTACGGGTACGCGCATGGCCATGCCATTGAGCTTGCCCTTCAGGGCAGGGATTACCTCACTGACTGCACGGGCAGCACCAGTGGTGGTAGGGATGATCGATACGGCACCAGCGCGAGCTCTGCGCAGGTCTCTGTGTGGCTGGTCGAGCATCACCTGGTCGTTGGTGTATGCGTGCACAGTGGTCATCAGACCCTGCTCGATGCCGAAGTTGTCCTCAAGGACCTTGGCAATCGGGGAGAGACAGTTGGTTGTGCAGCTGGCATTTGAGAAAGCCTCAAGGGAGAGGTCAAGCTGATCGTCGTTGACACCCAGGACAACAGTCTGGTCAATCTTGTCTTTTGCAGGAACGGTAAGGATAACCTTCTTGG
>Ga0265293_10008797_pt1 | contig 14781 bp, 15 predicted proteins | sample Munlanlewell138R_FD_192505 | JGI IMG/M metagenome (GOLD analysis project Ga0265293, IMG submission 192505) | Leachate microbial communities from a municipal landfill in Southern Ontario, Canada - Leachate well 138R | ecosystem: Engineered > Solid waste > Landfill > Unclassified | place: Canada...
GTCACCACCGTGGCCAGCATGAGCAGCAGGGAAAAATTGCCCTGCACGGCACCCAGATACCAGGCTCCCGCATACCCGGCAAAGACCGCCAGGATCACGGCGGTCAGCCCTCCCATGGCCGGCATCATTCCTCCACCTGCAGAATCGCCAGGAAAGCCTCCTGGGGCACTTCGACCGAACCAATCTGCTTCATGCGTTTCTTGCCTGCTTTCTGTTTCTCGAGGAGCTTGCGCTTGCGGGTGATGTCGCCACCGTAGCATTTTGCCAGCACGTTCTTGCGCAGCGCCTTGATGGTCTCACGCGCAATGACATTGCCACCGATGGCAGCCTGAATGGCCACGTCGAACTGCTGACGGCTGATGATCTCGCGCATCTTGGCCGCCACGGCACGGCCGCGGTACTGGGCCTGACTGCGGTGCACGATGATGGACAGCGCATCGACCTTTTCGCCGTTGAGCAGCATGTCGACCTTGACCACATCCGACTTGCGGTACTCCTTGAACTCGTAGTCCATGGATGCGTAGCCACGGCTGACCGATTTGAGCTTGTCGAAGAAATCCAGCACGATCTCGCCAAGCGGCATCTCGTAGGTCAACATGACCTGCTTGCCGTGGTAGGCCATGTTGATCTGCACGCCGCGCTTCTGGTTGGCCAGTGTCATGACAGGGCCCACGTATTCCTGCGGCATGTACAGGTGCACGGTCACGATGGGCTCGCGGATTTCCTCGATGCGGCCGGCATCGGGCATCTTCGAGGGGTTCTCGACCAGGATCACCTCGCCGTCGCCCTTGACCACCTCATACACCACGCTCGGGGCGGTGGTGATCAGATCCTGGTCGAACTCACGCTCCAGGCGTTCCTGCACGATCTCCATGTGCAGCAGCCCCAGGAAACCGCAGCGGAAGCCGAAGCCCAGCGCCTGCGACACTTCGGGCTCGTAGCGCAAGGCGGCGTCGTTGAGCTGGAGCTTCTCCAGCGCATCACGCAACTGGTCGTACTCGCTCGCCTCGGAGGGGTACAGCCCCGCGAACACCTGCGGCTTGACTTCCTTGAAGCCCGGGAGCGGCTCGGTGGCAGCCACCAGGTTGGCACCGCTGCTGGTCTTGACCGCCGTCACGGTGTCGCCCACCTTGGCCGCCTTGAGCTCCTTGATGCCGGCGATGATGTAGCCCACTTCGCCCGCCTCCAGGGCGCTGCGCGGCTCGTTGGCTGGCGTGAACACGCCGAGTTTTTCTGCGTTGTACAGCGCCCCCGTGGCCATGAGCTTGATCTTGTCGCCCCGGTCCAGGCGGCCATCGACCACGCGCACCAGCATCACAACACCGACGTAGTTGTCGAACCAGCTGTCGATGATCATGGCGCGCAGCGGCGCCTCGGGATTGCCCTTCGGCGGCGGCACCCTGGCGACCACCATCTCCAGAATGTCTTCGACACCCATGCCGGTCTTGGCCGAGCACGGCACGGCATCGCTCGCATCGATCCCGATCACGTCCTCGATTTCCTGCTTGGCGTTGTCGGGATCGGCCTGGGGCAGATCCATCTTGTTGAGCACCGGCAGCACTTCCACACCCAGGTCGAGCGCGGTGTAGCAGTTGGCCACCGTCTGTGCCTCCACACCTTGCGAAGCGTCAACCACGAGCAGCGCGCCCTCGCACGCCGACAGCGAGCGGCTCACCTCGTAGGAGAAGTCCACGTGGCCCGGGGTGTCGATGAGGTTGAGGTTGTAGACCTTGCCGTCGCGCGCCTTGTACGTCAGTGCCGCCGTCTGCGCCTTGATCGTGATGCCCCGCTCCTTTTCGAGATCCATGGAGTCGAGCACCTGCTCGCTCATCTCGCGCGCAGACAGGCCACCGCACAGCGAAATGATGCGGTCAGCCAGGGTGGACTTGCCATGGTCGATGTGCGCGATGATGGAAAAATTGCGGATGTGGTTCATCAGAACTACCAGGAACCCGGCTTGGCACCGGTGCAAAAAAAGGGCGCGTCAGGGGTTGACGCGCCCATAACCAACAATCAATGGCAACTGCGATAGTTGGGGTTTCATTGTAGGCAAAAAGCCCATCCTGCACACCCCGGCTTCCCGTTCGCCTGTTTGTTGCGACGCAGCAACACGATAAATATCCACAGCTTGCACACAGATTTTGACCAAAAACTGTGCAGGACTTGTGAATGGGTTCGGGACAAGCTGTGCACATCCCGCATGATGAACGACCATTCAAGGTGATCGAAGAAAGCATCCCCTCGGGCGCGGATTCTACCGAATCATCGGCAGACACCCGCAGGCAAGTTTGTGCTCACAAACATATACCAACAATCGACTGACCAAAGTGGATAGTGAAATTGCTGGTGTCGCAAATTGGCACCGACCGACAAAAACCCCCAAGCCTTCTGGGTCTTGGGGGCCTGGCGAGGTCGGGTCAGTCCCTGTCAGCGCATCGGGCGGATGACCACATACTGCACCCACTCGCCCCGGCGGAACAGGACGTTCACCGCCCTGGTCTTGTCCAGGCGCGAGAGCACCTTGTCGAACTCGGCCAGGTTGGGGGTTTCGGTATTGGCAACCGCCAGGATCACATCACCCTCGCGCAAACCGGCCCGCGCGGCCGGACCCTCGACTGCCAGCACGGCCACACCCGACTGCACACCCAGGTCTTTTTTCTGCGCAGCGCTCAGTTCGGCCAGCGTCAGGCCCAGCGCCTTCGCATTGACGGTCGCCGAGGGTGGCGTCGCCGGCGCGCCGCCGCTGCTGCTGGCGGAGCGCTCGGGCTCCAGTTCGGCCACCGTGATCGACAAATCCTTTTTCGCCCCCCGGCGGAACACCGTGATAGCCGCACGCGTGCCCGGCCGGGTATTGCCGACGATGCGCGGCAGATCGGCGGATTTCTCCACCTCCTTGCCATCGAAACGGATGATGATGTCACCCGCTTCGATGCCCGCCTTGGCCGCCGGCGAGTCCGGCTCGACCGCCCGCACCAGTGCACCGCGCGGCTGCCCCAGGCCGATGGACTCGGCCACCTCTTTGCTGACCTGGTCGATGCGCACGCCAATGCGTCCACGCGTCACGCGACCACTGGCCTTGAGCTGCTCGGCAACCCGCATGGCCTCGTCGATCGGAATGGCGAAGGAGATGCCCTGAAAGCCCCCCGAGCGTGAGTAGATCTGGCTGTTGATGCCGACCACCTCGCCGCGCATGTTCAGCAGTGGCCCACCCGAATTGCCGGGATTGATGGCCACGTCGGTCTGGATGAAGGGCAGGTAATCGCCCGTGTCGCGTTGCTTGGCGCTCACGATGCCCGCCGTCACCGTGTTCTCCAGCCCGAATGGCGAGCCGATGGCCATCACCCACTCGCCCACCCGCAGGCGATTGACATCGCCGATGCGCACGGCGTTGAGTCCCGTGGCCTCGATCTTGACCACCGCGACATCGGTACGCTGGTCGCTGCCCACGAGTTTGGCCTTGAATTCGCGCTTGTCCGCCAGCGTCACGATCAACTCGTCAGCGCCCTCGACCACGTGGTGGTTGGTCATGATCATGCCGTCGCTGCTGAGGATGAACCCGGACCCCACCCCGCGTGGCACGGCTTCATCGTTGCCACCCCGCTCCGGACGCGGCCCACGCGGTGTCATGCCCGGCGGGATGGGGATGCCGAAGCGGCGGAAGAATTCGAGCATCTGCTCATCCGGTCCGGTCTCGCCCATGCCGGCACTGGCCCGCGCCATCGTCCGGATATTGACCACCGAGGGTCCGGCCTGCTCGACCAGCGCCGTGAAGTCGGGCAGCCCGTGCACGATGGCGCCACCGGGCTGCGCCTGCGCAGGCAGGCTCATCATGGAAGCACCCGCCCCCAGCACGAGGGCGCTCAGGCCAGATGCCAGCACATATCGGATATCGCGTTTCATTTTTCAGACTTCAAACAGGATACGGAAACAACAGGTGCCGTTCGGATGGCACGGGGCTATTTGCGCATCAGCGCGTACGCTCAATGCCTTGCGCAAACAAGCGCAAGGTCGCCAGAGGTACCTCACCCATGACGGTCAGCCAGTGGTTGCCCAAGCGTTGCGTCAGGGAATGTGTGGCACCGGCAACGGCCTGACCCGCGTCACCGTGGCGCACCGGATCAAAGGGTTCAATGAAAAGGGAGACGGATGCCAGACCATCTGAAAACACCCACTGCATCGGCGGCGAGCCCCCGTCCGATTGATCGCGCACATGGCAACTGACCGTCTGGAAACCGGGCACCACATCGCGCATGCGCCAGCCCTCGGCCTCGGGAGTGGTCTTGCGCAGACTCGGCCGCAACACCTCGTAGCCCTTGGTATCGGCCATCATGCGCTTGAGCTTGTCCATGCGCACCGGCGCATCGAACTGCAACTCGGTGAAGGCCACCTGCTCGAGCACCTGACGGCTCTCGTCCAGGGTCTGCATCTTGATCACCAGGCCGGTTTTCTTCTCCGACCAGATGCGGTAGCCAAACCTGAGTGCATCCTTGGGCATCAACTCGATCACGTCCGCCATGTGCCCGGCCACGCGCTCGTGCGACAGCTCGTCAACACCGTAGAACTCGGGAATCAGGTTGCTGGGTGTGCGCAGCAACTCGGGGAAGACGCCCAGAGACTCGCGCTTTTCGGTCCAGGCCGTACGGCTCTCCGGATCGAAGGTGATCACATCGTTGTTGCGCCGGATGGTGGTGCGGGGTGCGCCAGTGAGCGTTTCGACGCGCTCCATTTGCTGCGAACCGTCGCACACATGCCAGATCCGGGAAGCCGACATCGCCGGGCCGGCCGACACCACCAGGGTGCCGACATAGGCCCGCTCTCGCGATGCCTCGTGCAGGCGGCTGAGCCACTCGTTGATGCTGCGCGAACTGTCGGCCCAGGCCGCACCCGAGCAGACCACCGATACCGCCACCAGCGAGGCCGAGCCCCAGCGCCGCACCGCACGGGCCAGTGCCGAAGGCGAGCCCGACGTCGAATCTCTGCGGGAATGTGCCGACAACATCGACCCGACCCTTTCAGCGACTGGGCGCACCATCGTGCGTGGCGTTGCGCAGGAAGCCCGCCGGCATCTGCAGGGCGGACATGCCGTACTGGCGATGCTCGGCCAGCAGACGCATCAGGCGTGCATCGCGCACGATGGTGCCTTGCGGCGTCTCGATCACCACGGTGGACGGCGCCGCCGTCTGTGGCACGGCCTCGCTGACCGCCACCACGTTGCCGACCGGAGCTGCCGCCATCTGTCCCCCGGCACCCGGACCGGAGGGCATGCTGCCCAGCACGCCCCAGGCCACGGCCATCACCGCTGCCAGCGAGGCAACGCCAGCGGCCATCTTCCAGCGGAACAGCGCATCATTGGCGGCTCGCCCGCGAACGATGGGCTGCACCCGCACAGCAGCCGGTGCGGCCATCTCCACAGCAGGCGCACCGGCCTCGGCGGCCAGGCGCTCGTGCACCCGCGCCAGGAAGACGGCAGGACGAGCCCCCAGGCGCTCGGGCAGTTCCTGACGCAGCGATTCGCCAATGACGTGGTAGGACGCCCAGGTCAGCGCCAGTTCCTGATCGGCATCCAGCGCACCCAGCACCGCATCCAGCTCAACCGCATCCGCTTCATCGTCCATCCAGAGCGACATCCGCTGGGCTGCTGCGGTGTCGGACGGCTCCACCGGCAACGGCGTCCGGCCTTGATCCTGACTAATGGCATTCATCACTGACATCCTGACTTGGCTCGACGACACACAGATACAGATACAGATCCATCACATGCACGGATCACCAGCGCTTGCCGCCCTGGCGGTCCAGCATGGGCTTGATGCGGGCGGAAATCGCCTCGCGAGCCCGGAATATGCGCGAACGCACGGTGCCGATCGGGCAGTCCAGCGCTTGCGCGATTTCCTCGTAGCTCATTCCTTCAATTTCGCGCAGGGTGATGGCCATGCGCAGCTCTTCGGGCAGAGCTTCCATGGCCGCATTGACCGCTTCGGCGATTTCCTTGCTGGCCAACACGGCATCCGGCGTCTCGGTATCGGTAGCGCTTTGGGTTAGTTCGCGTTCCGAACCGGAAGTTTCATCTTCCTCCGCCGATTTGAACTGCGACTGGAACACCAGCGGGTCGCGCTTGAGCTCCATCAGCTGCTTCTTGGCTGTATTGACCGCAATGCGGTAAAGCCAGGTGTAGAACTGGGCATCACCCCGGAACTGCGCCAGCGCCCGGTAGGCCCGGATGAACGTCTCCTGAGCGATGTCCTGCACCAGATCGACATCCCGCACCATGCGCCCGATCAGGCGCTCGACACGCCGCTGGTACTTCAGCACCAGCAGATCGAATGCACGCGAGTCACCCGCCAGGGTACGCTGTACCAACTGGGTGTCGCTGTTGGGTGGGGGTGGAACCGGGGAGTCGTCTGGGCGCATGCGAAGGAGAAACTGGCCGGTCAATATACCCTATGCCCGGTCACACCGGCGCGGACGCCAGCAGCGCGCGCCGCAGGTCCCACCAGCTGGCCGCACCATAGCGCGCCTCCAGCCAGATCCACCGGCCATCCAGGCGCACCAGCACCACCCGCTGCAAATCCAGCACCAGCTCGGGCGCCCGATGCAGCAGCCGGGGTTGTGGTGCCGCCCCGTGCCAGAACCAGCTGCCTTCGATGCCATCGGCATATGAACCCCGGTCCCGCCATTCCAGACGGCCTTCGGGACTGCGCCACCAGCAGACGGACGCCCACGCACCCCAGAGCACACAGGCCACCAGGGCCGCCACCAGAGCAGGCTGGCCGCGCTGTGCCTCCACCGGTGTCAGCGCCCAGACAGCAACCACGGCCACCGCGGCCAGAGCCAGGCACACCAGCAGCAGTCCCAGAAAGAACGAACGCCCCACCGGATGGATCACCGACGGGGCGTTGCGCATGGCCAGACGACGGAAATGTCTTCAGGTCAGGCGCCGGAACACCAGGGTACCGTTCGTACCGCCAAAACCGAAATTGTTCTTGACGGCCACATCGATCTTGAGGTCGCGAGCGGTATTGGCACAGTAGTCCAGATCGCACGCCGGGTCCTGCTCGAAAATATTGATCGTCGGCGGACTTTTCTGGTGGTGGATGGCCAGTGCGGTGAACACGCTCTCGATGCCGCCGGCACCACCCAGCAGGTGGCCGGTCATCGACTTGGTGGAGTTCACCACCACCTTCTTGGCGTGCTCGCCCAATGCCGCCTTGATGGCATTGGTTTCGTTCAGGTCGCCCAGCGGCGTGGAGGTGCCATGGGCATTGAGGTACTGGACCTCGTCCGGATTCACGCCCGCATTGCGCAGGGCCGCCACCATGGAGCGGCGTGGCCCCTCGATGTCGGGTGCGGTCATGTGGTAGGCGTCACCGCTCATGCCGAACCCGGCGATTTCCGCATAGATGCGGGCACCGCGCGCCTTGGCATGCTCGTATTCCTCGACCACCAGAACACCGGCACCTTCGCCGAGCACGAAGCCGTCGCGGCCCTTGTCCCATGGGCGGGACGCCGTTTTGGGGTCGTCATTGCGCGTGGACAATGCCCGGGCCGAGGCGAATCCGCCCACACCCAGTGGCGAAACGGTGGCCTCTGCACCACCGGCGACCATGACGTCGGCATCGCCCGACTCGATCATGCGCGCGGCCAGGCCGATGGCGTGCAGGCCCGTCGTGCAGGCCGTGACAACCGCGATGTTCGGCCCCTTGAAGCCGAATTTGATCGACACGTGGCCGGAGATCATGTTGATGATCGACGCCGGCACGAAGAACGGCGAGATGCGCCGCGGACCCCGGGCCGCCAGTTCGGCATGGGTCTGCTCGATCATCGGCAAGCCGCCGATGCCCGACCCGATGTTCACACCGATACGCGTGGCCTCCTCCTCACCCAGGGCTTCGCCCGTCGGCAAGCCGGCGTCGGCCACCGCCTGGCAGGCAGCAGCCAGCCCGAGATGAATGAAGCGGTCCATGTGGCGCGCTTCTTTCTCGGGGATGTAGTCCGCGATGTTGAAGCCCTTGACCTCGCCCGCAAATTTGCACGCAAACGCATTCGCGTCAAACTGGGTGATGAGGTCAATGCCAGACTGGCCAGCAAGAAGGTTGGCCCAGGAGTCCTGCACCGTGTTGCCCACGGGCGAGATGCAGCCCAGGCCGGTCACGACGACACGGCGACGGCTCATGGGCGATCAGGCTTTCTGATGGGCGACGGCGTAGTCGATCGCGTTTTGCACGGTGGTGATCTTCTCGGCGTCCTCGTCGGGAATCTCGATACCGAATTCATCTTCGAGGGCCATCACCAGCTCCACGGTGTCGAGCGAGTCGGCGCCCAGATCGGCCACGAAGGCCTTCTCGTTGGTCACCTGACCCTCTTCCACGCCGAGTTGCTCGGCAATGATTTTCTTCACACGTGCTTCGATATCGCTCATAAGTCCCTCTGAGGGTGGTTGAGAACAAACTGGTATTTTAGCCGGGCCGGGAACGATCCCCCAGCCCGCCCGCCGGGCGGCCTCGCCCGGGGTGATGGGAGAGGCGGCGCCTCAGGCCATGAACATGCCACCATTGACGTGCAGTTCCTGGCCGGTGACGTAGCCCGCCTGCGGGCTGGCCAGGTAGGCCACCGCGTGGGCGATGTCCGCCGGCTTGCCCAGATGACCCAGCGGGATCTGACCGAGCAGCGCCTGCTGTTGCGCCTCGGGCAGGGAGGCCGTCATATCGGTTTCAATGAAACCGGGCGCCACGCAGTTGACCGTGATCCGGCGACTGCCCAGCTCGCGTGCCAGCGCGCGCGTCATGCCGGCCACACCGGCCTTGGCCGCCGCGTAGTTGGCTTGACCGGGATTGCCGGCAGCGCCCACCACGCTGGTGATGCTGATGATGCGGCCATAGCGCTGCTTCATCATCGGGCGGATGGCGGCACGGCAGCAGCGGAACACCGCCTTCAGGTTGGTGTCCAGCACCGCATCCCACTCCTCGTCCTTCAGGCGCATGGCCAGCATGTCGCGCGTGATGCCGGCATTGTTGACCAGCACGTGCAGCGCACCCTGGGACTTGACGATCTCATCGATCAGCGTATCCACCGCCGCCCCGTCATTGACATCGAGGCGCGCGCCACGGCTGCCCGCACCGGCACCGGCCACGGCGGCGAGCGCCGATGAAATCCTGGCGGCCCCGTCGTCGGTGGTGGCCGTGCCGATCACCACGCAGCCGCGTGCGGCCAACTCGCTCGCAATGGCTGCGCCGATCCCGCGCGAGGCACCGGTGACGAGGGCGACCTGCCCGGCGATTGTGTTCTCTGGCATATGGCTCTCCTGATTCAGTATGGTAGGACCTCAGGCCAGCAGCGCCCTGACCTCGGCCAGTGTGGCCGGATCGTACAACGCCACCCCCGTCAGAGCGGCATCAATGCGGCGCGTCATGCCCGCCAGCACTTTGCCGGGGCCGCACTCGACGATCCGGTCGGCACCGCGTGCCTTGATCGCCTGCACGCACTCGACCCAGCGCACCGGACCGAAGGCCTGACGGTACAGCGCATCGCGGATGCGCTCGGGGTCGGTTTCCACGGCCACGTCGATGTTGTTGATGACGGGTATCTGCGGGACAGCCAGCTCGGTCTGCGCCAGCTTCTCGCGCAGCCGGTCGGCGGCGGGCCTCATCAGGCTCGAATGGAACGGGGCCGACACCGGTAGCGGCAAGGCACGCTTGGCACCAGCCGCCTTGAGCACCTCGCAGGCCTTCTCGACCGCCGCCTTGCTGCCCGCGATCACGGTCTGGGCCGGATCGTTGAAGTTCACGGCCTCGACCACCTCGGTGCTCCCGGCCGGGAACGTCGCCTGCGCCTCCGCGCAGCCGGCACGGACCCTGTCCGCGTCCATGCCCAGAATGGCCGCCATGGCACCGGCGCCCACCGGCACCGCCTCCTGCATGGCTGCGGCGCGGAAACGCACCAGCGGCGCCGCCTGGGCCAGCGTCAGCACGCCGGAGGCCACCAGCGCGCTGTACTCGCCCAGCGAATGACCGGCCACCGCGGCGGGCAGCGCACCGCCCTCGGCGCGCCAGACACGCCAGGCCGCCACACCCGCCACCAGCATCACCGGCTGGGTATTGGTGGTCAGGGCCAACGCCTCCTTCGGACCTTCATGGATCAACCGCCCCACGTCCTCGCCCAGCGCGTCGGACGCCTCCTTCAGGGTCTCGGCCACCACGGGGTGGTCCCCCCAGGCATCGAGCATGCCAACGGACTGCGAGCCCTGGCCCGGAAAAACAAATGCGAATTGACTCATGACGAAACAGGTTTCCTTGTCGCGGACGGAGCCGCACATGCCCATCAACCGATCAGGGCCCTGAAATCAGAAATCGACCAGCACCGCGCCCCAGGTGAAGCCGCCGCCGACGCCTTCGAGCAGCAAGGTATCACCCGGCTTGATCTGTCCGGCACGGACGCCGTGATCGAGTGCCAGGGGAATCGAGGCCGCCGAGGTGTTGCCGTGCTGGTCCACGGTCACCACGACCTTGTCCATGGACATCCTGAGCTTGCGGGCGGTGCTGGCCATGATGCGGATATTGGCCTGGTGCGGCACCAGCCAGTCGATGTCCGCCTCGGTTCTGCCGGCTTTCTGCAGCACCTCTTTCGCCACGTCGTGCAGCACACCGACCGCGAGCTTGAACACGGCCTGACCGTCCATCTTGAGCAGCGGGTCGCCCAGCACCTGGCCGCCGCTGACATGGCCCGGCACACATAGAATGCCGACGTGCTGGCCGTCTGCGTGCAGCGCGCTGGCCAGGAGGCCCGGGCGATCCGACGCCTCCAGCACCACGGCACCGGCACCATCGCCGAACAGCACGCAAGTGGTGCGGTCGTTGAAATCGAGCAGGCGCGAGAACACCTCGGCGCCGATGACCAGCGCCTTGCTGACCGAGCCCGCCTTGATCATGGCGTCGGCCACGCTCAGGGCATAGATGAAGCCACTGCAGACCGCCTGCACGTCGAAGACCGGACAGCCGGCAATGCCCAGCTTGTGCTGGATGATGGCCGCCGTGGCAGGAAAGACCATGTCGGGCGTCGATGTCGCGACGATGATCAGGTCGATCTCGGACGGCTGCGCGCCGGCCGCAGCCATGGCCCGGCGGGCCGCTTCGGCACCCAGATCGCTGGCATTCACACCGTCGTCGACGAAATGGCGGGCACGGATACCGGTGCGTTCGACGATCCACTCGTCGCTGGTCTCGATCTGGCGCTTGGCCAGCAGATCGACCATGTCGGCATTGGTCAGTTGGCGGGGTGGCAGGCAGCTGCCGGTGCCGGTGATGCGGGCGTAGCGGGTCATGCGCAGAAAAACAGGTTCGTTCAGGCGATCGTCCGACCACCGACATCGGTGGCCTGCATCGCCACGGACATCAGAGGTGCCGCGTGGGCGATGCGCTCCTGCACACGGTCGAGCAGGTGGTTGTGGGCTGCATCATAAGCCCGCCGCAGCGCGTGCTCGAACGCGAAGGCATCCGCCGAGCCATGGCTCTTGAACACCAGACCACGCAATCCCAGCAATGCCGCGCCGTTGTAGCGACGGTGATCTACCCGGTTTTTGAATGCAGATAGCACCCGATAGGAAACGATCGCCGCCAATTTTCCGGAAATGCTGCGAGAAAACTCCTGCTTGAGGAAGCTGCCCACCATCGCCGCGAGGCCCTCGCTGGCCTTGAGGGCGACGTTGCCCACAAAGCCATCGCAGACCACGATGGACGTCGTTCCCTTGAAGATGTCGTCGCCCTCGACATTGCCATGGAAATTCAGGTCACCCGTCATGGCCGCCCGGCGCAGCAGCGCCCCAGCCTGCTTGATCACTTCGCTGCCCTTGATGGCTTCCTCGCCCACATTGAGCAGGCCGACCGTTGGTGAAGGCTGACCGGCGGTGGCCTGCACCAGTGCCGAACCCATGACAGCGAACTGCAGCAGGTGCTCGGCCGTGCAATCGACATTGGCACCCAGATCCAGCACCGTGGTGGCTTCGCCGCGGCTGTTGGGCATTTGTGTGGCGATCGCCGGACGGTCGATCCCGTCGATCGTCTTGAGCAGGTAGCGGGCGATGGCCATCAACGCGCCGGTATTGCCGGCCGATACCGCGGCCTGCGCCTGGCCGTCCTTGACCTGAGTGATCGCCACGCGCATGGAAGAATCCTTCTTCTTGCGCAGCGCGACTTCAACGGGGTCGTCCATGGCCACCACCTCGGTGGCCGGCACCACACGACAGCGCGGGTGCTTCACCACCTGGGGCCAGCCCTCCATGGCCTCGGGGCGACCCACCAGCAGCAATTGTGCGTCGGGGCAAGCATCGAGAAACGACGCGCACGCCGGCAGGGTGGCTGCGGGACCGATGTCCCCCCCCATGCAATCGACAGCAATGGTGATCATGGCGATGTTCTGAATGCAGCACACGCTGTGCGCCACGGAAACGGAAAAACCCTCCTCCGGTCACCCGCATCGCACGGGCCCGATCCCGGCAAAGGCACCCCTGGCGCCGGGACAGCGACAAAAAAGCCCGCATTCTCATGCGGGCCGGTGCCGATGTAGGCGCCTGCGACCGGCTCGCGGCAGAGTCGATACATTCTGCCAGCGAAACCGGACCGTATCAGGCTTCGGACTTGTTCTTCAGAACCTGGCGACCCCGGTAGAAACCGTTGGGGCTGATGTGGTGGCGCAGGTGGGTTTCACCCGTGGTCGGCTCCACGGCAATGCCGGGGACGGTCAGGGCGTTGTGCGAACGGTGCATGCCGCGCTTGGACGGCGACTTCTTGTTTTGCTGGACAGCCATGTTGGGCTCCTTGGAATCCGGTAAATCGGTGGATGGTCTGAGGGTGCGCCACGAACCTTGACCCTGGCACGTCCGGCGAATGAACTTCGCAGGCGTGTGCCTCGGTGAAATGGATGCCAGCGCAAAGCCAAGCATTATAGCAGTGAAGACGGGCACCTGTGAAAGCACCGGCCCCGCTGGCTTACCGTTTGAGCTTGGCCAGGGCGGCGAAGGGACTGGGTTTGTCTTCCGCGGGTTCAACGGCCGCCTCCTGTGCCGGCAGCGGCAGGGGTGCCGGGCACTCCTCGTGCATGGGCACCAGCGGCAACGCCATGAGCAACTCGTCCTCGACCAGTTCACGCAGGCTCGGCCGCGGCTCCAGCGCCAGCACATCCTCTTCGCTGTCCTCGTCCTCGGCCTCGGCCGTGGCCTCGTCAGCCACGAAGCGGAACCAGCGATCCACCTCGAGCGGCGTTTCCACCGCCTGCAGACAGCGCTGGCAGGTCAGGGACAGCACGGCATTCGCCTGCAGGTGCAGCCAGGGCACGGCCCGCGCGCCCTCGCCCCGCAACTCGGCCTGAGCCCGCCAGATCACGCCATGATCGGCACCGCCCGGCACGCCGGCATCCGACAGCCGCGCATAGCGGCCAATCGGGTCGGTGGCGCCGAGTTCGCCGCCGGCGCGCGCCAAGGCCAGCACGTCGAGTCGGTCGGGGTTCCAGGTGGGCTTCTTGTCGGCAATCGTCATGACGGCAGTGTAAAAGAATGCGCCGACAATATCGTGCATGAGTGACCATGTCCGCCCCCTGATCCTGGGCTCCACCTCGCGTTACCGGCGCGAGCTGATGACCCGGCTGAACCTGCCTTTCGACACCGACACGCCGCAGGTCGATGAGACCCCCCAGCCCGGTGAAACACCCGAAGCCCTGGCCCGGCGGCTGGCGCTGGCCAAGGCACGCGACGTCGCCCGCCGGCACCCGGAAGCCGTGGTCATTGGCAGTGACCAGGTGGCCGACCTCGACGGACAGCCCCTGGGCAAGCCCGGCAATCACGAGCGCGCCATGGCGCAGTTGCGCCGGATGAGCGGCCGCACCGTCATCTTCCAGACCGCGCTGGCCGTCGTGTGCCTGGAAACCGGTTTCGAGGCGCAGGACCTCGCACCGGTGAAAGTGGTGTTTCGCGACCTGTCCGATGCCGAGATCGACAGCTATCTGCGCGCCGAACAACCCTACGACTGCGCCGGCAGCGCCAAGAGCGAAGGCCTGGGCATCGCGCTGCTGGAGCGCATCGACAACGACGACCCGACCGCGCTGGTGGGCCTGCCTCTGATCCGCACCTGCCGCCTGATCCGCGCGGCGGGCATCCCGGTGCTGGGCACATGAAGCCCCCTGCCGACAGCTGGAGGGCGCCGGCATGACGGGCACCCTTTATCTCGTCCCGACACCGCTGGACTTCGGCTGCCTGCCCGACGGCAGCACTGCCGCACCCCTGACGGACACCTTGCCCGAGGCCACGCTGCGCGCGGCGGCCGGCATCACGCACTGGGTGACGGAAAACGCCAAGAGCACGCGCGCCTTCCTCAAGCGCGTCTCCCTGACCCATCCCCTCGCCTGTCCGCTGCAGGCGCAGCGGATTGCCGAGATGCCGCGCCAGATGCACAAGCAGGGCGATCACACGCCGGGCCAGGGCCACGAGGCACAGGCACGCCAGCTGTTGCAGCCCGCCCTGGACGGACATGGTCTGGGCCTCGTCAGCGAAGCGGGGATGCCTGCCATCGCCGACCCGGGCAGTTCGGTGGTGCGCGCGGCGCACGCGGCCGGCGTGCCCGTCGCGCCGCTGGTCGGGCCGGTGTCGCTGATGCTGGCCCTGGCGGCCAGCGGCCTGCACGGCCAGCACTTCTGTTTTGTCGGCTACGTCCCGAGCGACCCGGGCGGACGTCTCAAACGCATCCAGGCGCTGGAACAGCAGGCCACGCGCGCGGGCCAGACGCAGATCCTGATCGAGAC
>Ga0265293_10008799_pt1 | contig 14778 bp, 9 predicted proteins | sample Munlanlewell138R_FD_192505 | JGI IMG/M metagenome (GOLD analysis project Ga0265293, IMG submission 192505) | Leachate microbial communities from a municipal landfill in Southern Ontario, Canada - Leachate well 138R | ecosystem: Engineered > Solid waste > Landfill > Unclassified | place: Canada...
AAAACAGTTCAGTCCAAAATTGGTATTAGCGCACTGAACGGGATACCCTTGTTGGGTTACAATATTGTTGTTTTGTAGGTTAAGATAGGTGGGGTAGCTGATGTTAATAGCCGCTACATCGTTCATACCGGTTTTTAAAATAGAATTATGAATCACATCGGCTGAAGCATACGTTAAGGTTATAACCGGTCCTCCTCCGGCATTTTTTGAGTCAACCAAACCGGAGGATCCTCCGGAAGCTGAATTACTGTGTACTATGATTTCATTATTGGCTATCAATGCGATATTGACAGTGTCTAAGTAATTCAGATACATAAAATTCATGCCTGTGGAATTGTCAAGTACGCGATAGGAACGTATTTTGTTTTTGCATATGTATTTCCCGTGGGTATATTGAGCTTGGATAGCCGTGAAAGTACTGCCGGCATAATTTAAACGAGAAAAGAAATGATTTTCAGAAATCGAATTAAATTGAGTATAGCGAAGGTAAACAGCCGCTGTCAACGCATTTTTGATAATGTTATTCTCTATATATAAATTCGTATTATAATTATAGTTATCGGGACCGTTGATATACATGCCGTAAGAGCCTCCGTTGATATAATTATGAAGAATACGTACTCTGTCAAATAGTCCGGTATTTAGGTTTTTGTATATTCCGTATGTGGTAGTTTTACCGGTTGAATCCAATAGAATATGACAATTATTGATTTCAATATTATACGCGGTATCGAGGAATGCAATTCCCTGGAAGGTTTCGGTAGCATCTATGCTTACATGTTGAATAACGACATTGTGTGAACGAGCTATATCGATTACACTGGATCTATTGGGATCGTTTTTCAAAATCACATCTTCTGCATTTCCCGATAAGGAAGTGATTGTTAATATGTCGTATGCACCTGTATATTCGTTGAGGTTAATAAGATCAATGCTTTGTACATAGGTGCCGTTTTGTAATTTCAGGGTTACGTTTCCGTTTGTACCGCAAAGATTTAACACCTCTAAGGCGTCGTTAACGCTAGGGAAATCACCGCTGGATCCCACGGTATAATCGCCGGATAAAATCACGTCGCAACCATAGGTAACTTTGGATACTATAGTATCGTAAGATGGATTTCTCATTCCGTTGGGTTGAGAAATCCAAGCGGTTATGGTGTCGTATTTGCCGAATTGCGGATAAAAAGTACCCAGTCTGACTTGTTCGGAAAAGCCTTCGTCGAGGGTGCCTGTCCAATAAGTAATAGGTTGACTTACCCCATTGAGTGTCCAGTAAATGATGGCTGATGTTAGTTGCATTAAGCCTCTATTTTCGATGTTGACGACCACAGGAGTTTGTACGCCGGCATAAGCTCCGCGCAGGGGGGTGTCGATGGCATTAATGGCTACGGAATTGCTGTCAAAGCCCCATTTTCGATCAATGAAATAGGAAGAATTGACCATGGCATCGTTTCCTACCGTATCCGTAACATACACCATATAGTCCACCTGAGTACCAATAGGAAATTGCGGAATACTGCCCATCCATGTACTATCGCCTTCAATCAATGTCATGACCACGGAATCTTTCATATCAGCTTGGTCGGGTATTTTGTATGTATAGCGTAAAATAGGAGATTGTAAAGGGATGAGTGTTCTCGGAGCTGCTTTGGCAATGATTTGATAAGGACCGGCTCCCAATACTTTTCCGGCAATGATGGGTTTTAAAAGTTCGACTGCAGGAGGATTGATTTCAGAAGTAGATGCAATGAGTTCAAAATTATCGATTAACCAACCCCAGGTAAATTGGGAGCCGGTTTTACTGCCTTTTACAATTTTAAAGCGGAATTGTACTCTGGCAAAGGATACTTCCTGGCTAATGTCAAAGCTTTCGGTACGCCACCAGGAATTATTGGGTTCGGCATAGAAATCGTTATTCATCCAAGCATCGTAGCTTTTATCGTGAAATTGTTGGGTTTTGCGATACGTGATGCTTGAACCCTTGTAGGTATTGGCCGGTAATTTTCTCCAACGTGCACCTACATAATCTTCTTTATATTCGACCGTTACTTGGTCGAAATCTGCAATTTTACAGATATGCGAAAATCGTAGGTATGCATAGCCGTAAGGCTGTAGATCATACAAAGGGGATAGTAATACAGCGGAATCGCCTTCGGTATCGGGGATAAAACCCCAGGAAGCTTTTCCGTTGACAGATAATTGTGTGTCTAACATCCAAGCTGTCGTTGGATGCATGCTGAAACTTTGCGTTGTTCCATCAAAGTTTTCGGTAAAAGTTACGCGAGTTTGAGATTGGAGCAAAGTAAATATACTCATTACCCCAATCATTAAATAAAGTTTTTTCATTTTGTACATTGTATTTTATATATTATTAATTATTTCGATAATATCCCAAAATGTGTGTATTTTCTATTTCTTTTAATTTCCTAAAAATTCAACTGCAAATATATAAATATTTTTTATAATAGAATGAAAAAAAAACAGGATTTAGATATGATATTTATAAAAAACTTATAATCAGATAAAATGATTTTTAATGCATTTGTATTTTTTTAATTTATGCACAAAATACCAATAAGCAGGTGCACATTAACGCTTATTTTTAATACCCGTTTGAATAGAAATGTGTATTTATCGGATTTTTTTGTTAGAAGCAATGAGTTACCATTATTACGGAATAATTCTGTCAGCATTTTTAGCGATAAAGTTTTTCCATCCCTTGTAGGTGTCGGAAGGTATGGGGTTATGGGATTGGAAGTAATGGCAGAGGGCAATTCCCAATGCATCGCTGGCATCAAGGTAGAGGGGTTTCTCTTTCATAGGGATTAGGTGGCAGAGCATGGCTGCCATTTGTTCTTTGGATGCACTTCCTTTGCCGGTAATGGATTGCTTGACTTTTTTAGGAGAATATTCAAATACCGGAATGTTTTTATGTAGAGCCACGGCTATGGCAGTGCCTTGGGCTCGTCCTAATTTCAGCATGGATTGTACATTTTTACCGAAAAAGGGAGCTTCAATGGCCATGACATCGGGAAGGTGTTTTTCTATCAAAGCAAGGGTAAACTCGAAAATATGTTTCATGCGCAATAGTTGGTTGTCTTTAGGATTTAACTTCAGCACACCCATGTCGAGGAGTTCTATGTCTTTGTTTTTGCTATGGATAATGCCGTAACCCATGATGTTTGAACCCGGGTCTATGCCTAATATGACCTGATCGTTTAGCTGCATGTGCGTTTTTCTGCAAAGGTAATTAAAAGCTGAATATTATTTGGCTAAGCATACGATTTTTTATAGACTTTTCGTTGTGTTTGTGTTTATACGATACTTAAATTAATATATACTATGCAACAAGCCCGTTTAACTTTGATAGCCGATCATGCCTTACACATGAAAGAGAAAGAAACTATCGTCGCTTTATGTACGGAAAGCGATGGGAAGTCTCTTTTACAGCAAGCCTTGAATCTACAATCAAATATTGTGAATTATAAAGATCCCGACCAAGCAGAGAAAGTGGTTTATCAAGGGGTAAATAATAACGGGGATTTGTTATTTTCAGTGAATGAAATAAATATACGCATTTCGAAACATCTTATTCAATTTTACTTTCCGTTTTTATTTAGGGTAATGGTTGATTACATTCCATTACGTAATGCCTATTATCGATTCTTACATCATTTTCTCTCCCCGTTTCATAGCACCCGTTTGATAGAATTTCCTTCGTTTTGGGAACAGAAATCCCATGAAGTGAAAAACGAATGGCACGAACGTCGTTTAAAGGAATTACAATATAAACTGGTGAATGAAGGGACTTCGTTTAAACGCAGTCGCTTGAATTTGCAACTTTGCTTAGGCGAACCCACCTATGATATACGGACCATTATGGCAAATAAGTACAGGGTTTGGAGAGAAATTAAGTATGATGATTTACTTCATCCGTCCGATTCGAATCCTTTATTGGCTTAAGATTTCTTTTGATTGTCTATTGCTTGTTTTGGAACAAACAAGAGTTTCTTTTTATACGAATAGTATAGACAGAAAATCCCAAGAATAATAAAAGGTATACTGAGCCATTGCCCCATATTTAACGTCATTCCTACTTCAAAATCGACTTGTTCTTTTTTTACAAATTCGATGAAGAAACGGGCGGTAAAAATCACGATAAGCAGGATTCCTGTGGTTCGTCCGGCATAGATTTTTCCTTTAGTATGTTTGAAATAATACCATAGATGGAATAGAAAGAGGGAAAAATATACAAAAGCCTCATAGAGTTGTGTGGGATGTCGAGGTTCACAACATTCGTCGCTACCTTGAAGTTGCATAAAAATAAAACCCCAAGGTTTATCGGTGATGACGCCAATGATTTCGGAGTTCATCAAATTGCCACAACGCACAAAGGCGGCGGCAATGGGAACTGCGATGGCTAAACGGTCTAATAGCCAAAGAATATTGATTTTATATTTATAGGCAAAATATACTACAAATAGAATGATGGCGATGACTCCGCCGTGGCTTGCCAAACCGGCATAGCCGGTGAATTGCCATCCTTGTGGTGTTTGTGTAAAAGGGATAAATATTTCCAAGAGATGGTGTTGGAAATATGCCCAATCGTAAAACAAGCAATGTCCGAGTCGCAGTCCGACCACGGTCCATAAAATGGTATAGATGGCAAAACGGTCAGTGAGTTGCTGAGGAAATCCTTCTTTTGACAACATTTTTTGAAACAGCAGGTAAGCGAGTAAAAAGCCACTTGCCAACAGCAAACCGTACCATCCGACTCTTACATTTCCCAATTCAAAGAGAATGGGGTCGACGTTCCAAGTAATATAAGCTAACATAATGATTTATTTTAATGTTATTTGGACCATTCCACACCGTCTTTGGTGTCTTTTATTGTGATGCCGATGGCTTGTAAGGCTTGCCGTATGCCGTCGGCCGAAGTATAATCTTTACGTTCTTTGGCTTGGCTGCGTAAGGAGAGGATGAGTTGCATTAAATCATCTTCCAGGTTTTTTGTTGTACTTTTTTCGTTATCGACACTCATACCCAGGATATCGAATAAGAAGGTATCGAATAAATGCGTAAGTTTTTCGATGTTTTCTTGAGCCAAGGATAGCTTGCCTGCATAGGCCGCATTGATGATGCGACCCGCATCGAAGAGGGTGGCAATGACAATGGGACTGTTAAAGTCGTCGTTCATGGCTTGGAGGCATGTTTGAAACAGGCGATCGACTTCGGCAAAGCTTTCCGGGTTTGTATTTGTTTGAGAAGGTTTTATTTTTTTTAGGGTGTCGTAAGCTTCCATCAGTTTATGCATGCCTTTTTCGGCAGCCAATAGGGCTTCGTTGGAGAAGTCGAGGGTGCTGCGGTAGTGGGCTTGTAACATAAAAAAACGTATGGTCATGGGGTCGAAAGCTTGGCTAAGCATAGAATGTGTCCCTTGAAAGAATTCGTCGAGGGTGATAAAGTTGCCGAGCGATTTGCCCATTTTTTGCCCGTTGATGGTTATCATATTATTATGTAACCAATAGCGAACGGATGCAATGCCGTTGGCTACCGTACTTTGACATACTTCCGACTCATGATGAGGGAACAATAAATCCATACCCCCTCCATGTATGTCGAATTGTTTGCCGAGGTATTTGGTACTCATGGCTGTACATTCGATGTGCCAGCCCGGAAAACCTACACTCCAGGGCGATTTCCATTTCATGATATGTTCGGGAGCTGCTTTTTTCCAAAGGGCAAAATCGGCAGAATTGCGTTTTTCATCTTGTCCGTCTAAGCTGCGCGAATTGGCGATGAGTTCTTCGAGTACACGTCCCGATAATTTACCGTAACCGAAATCTTTGTCGTATTTTGCCACATCGAAATAGACCGAACCGTTAGCGATATAGGCATAGTCGTTGTGTAATATATGTTCGACCATTTCGATTTGTTCGAGTATATGTCCGGAAGCGCGGGGTTCGATGGAAGGACGTAGCACATTGAGTTTGTCCATGGCAAAATGATATTTGTCCATATAATATTGTGCCACTTCCATGGGTTCCAATTGTTCTATTTGTGCTTTTTTTGCGATTTTATCTTCGCCTTCATCGGCATCGTTTTCCAAATGACCTACGTCGGTAATGTTACGTACATAGCGTACTTTATATCCTAAGAACTTCAGGTATCGAAATATCAAGTCAAAGACGATAGCCGGACGTGCATGACCCAGATGAGGTTCTCCGTACACGGTGGGACCGCATACATACATGCTGACAAAGGGAGGATGTAAAGGAACAAAAGTTTCTTTCTTACGATGAATGGTGTTATATACTGTTAATGTATTGTTTTCAAGTAACATAAATCTATTTTTTGGGAACTTCTATCAAGTTTCCTCTGATTTGTAAGGTAAGCTTAGGTTGGTCGGGATCGTTGGTAATGATGTCGATGGTTCTATATTGAGAGCCTGTTTTTCCGAATGTACGGAAGAGTGCATCGACGGGTATGCTTTCGCCGGGAGCTAATTCAGTTTTGATAAGGGTAGGGGTAGTACAACCGCAGGATGTCTTTACTTTACGAATCATGAGGGTGCTTTTGCCGGTATTTTTAATGGTGAAAGTGCATTTGATGTCTTTTCCACTGGTGTCAGTACCAAAATTATATTCGTCCTTTTCAGTGAAAATATGGGGGGCGTTTTCACGTTGTTCGGGTGTCCATACTTTGAAATTGTCGTAAACTTCGGCAGAGATATAGAATGTTTTGCGTGGACGATCCGGATCGTTGGTATACATAAAGAAACGATCAAATACATTCCCCCAATCGTTTTTGATGCTTGCATCATAGGAAAAGCATAGGATGCCTTCGCCTTTGGGTTTAAGGAAAGGGGTAAGGTAAGATATTTTTATGTTTGCCGGTAAGGATTGGTAGGAGAAAGTCATGACTGAATCCCATTCATTGTAAAAGTGCAAGGTGTCATATACTATTTCTTCCCTGTGCATGATGTAACGTTTTTGGTTGGTTTTATAGCGTAAATTACCTTCCTTCATGCCGTATTCTTCTTGTTTGGTTTTGGGTATAGGGACAATATAACCTTTTACCATAAGGTTGTAAGTCTCTGTTTTGCCGTTTTCTTCCGTTGTTACTTGAATGGGGAAAGCAAACATGCCTTTGCGGTTGCTCGGATCGACATATACGTGAATGTTTCCTTTTTCATTGGGTTGTACGGCTGATTTTTTCCAATCAAAACTCAAGCAGGGACAAGCCGTTGAATTGATCTGGCTTATCTTAATATCATCGGAGGATGTATTGGTGAAAAGAAATTGACAGGCAGCTTTCCCGGCTGTTTCTTGGATATGATAAAATTCATGTGTGGTTTCGACAAATTTAAGCCCTTGCGCATAAAAGCTGCTGATGAAAAATAACAAACAAATACTAATTACAATTTTTTTCATATATCAATCATTTTTTTGATAGTTGGTAAACGTAAAATGCATAAAAATGTTATGAATTTTTCAATATTTTATCAATATTATTTAAATCTTCTTTGATCTTTTTATCGGTAGCGATGAGATTTTCAATGGATCGGCAAGCGTGTAAGACGGTAGCGTGGTCTTTATCGCCGCATTTTGCTCCGATTTGTGATAAGGACATATCGGTATATTTTTTGGCAAAATACATCGAAGAATGTCTTACATGTACGATATCCCGCTTCCTGGATTTGGAAAACAAGAGATTGACAGGCATATTATAATAATCGCATACTACTTTTTGAATGTAATCGATTGACATTTCATGGGCTGTATTTTGGACAAACTTATCAATCATTTGTTTGGCTAATTCGACGGTAATTTGTTTTTTGTTTAAAGAAGATTGTGCTAAAATGGAAATAATGGCACCTTCGATTTCACGCACATTGGTTACGATGCGATAGGCCAAATATTCTATGACTTCTTCATCGATGTCTTGGATGCCGTTGTTGTATAATTTACTTCGGATGATTTTGATGCGGGTTTCTTTATCGGGAACTTGCAAATCGGCCGATAAACCCCATTTAAAACGGGATAACAAACGCTGTTCAAAGCCTGTCATTTCGGAAGGTGATTTGTCGGAGGTGATGACCAATTGCTTGTTTTTTTGATGATAAAAATTAAAGATATGGAAAAATACTTCTTGGGTTTTGGGTTTAGACACTAAGAATTCGATATCATCAATAATCAACACATCGAGCAAGTGGTAGAAATGTACAAAATCGTTGATGTTGTTTCCTCTGGCAGCTTCTATGTATTGTTGGATAAAGGTCTCGGCATTGACGTATAATACGGTCAATTCGGGGAAGTTCTTTTTAGTTTCTAAGCCTATGGCATGAGCCAAATGGGTTTTGCCTAAGCCGACGCTTGAATATATAAATAAAGGATTAAAAGCTGTTTTGCCGGGGTTTTTGGCAATGGCATAGCCGGCTGCTCGGGCTAAACGATTGCAATCCCCTTCGATGAAATTATCAAAGTTGAGGTTTTTATTTAATTGTGATTTTATATTTAATTTTTTGATACCCGGTAATACAAAAGGATTGGGTATTTGACGTAGCTCTTGATCCTCTTCAATAAAAATAGGATTTTTAGTTTGTGATTCTACGGCGTTGATGGTAGAAGTAGGTAGGGTAACACTTGATTTTTCGCCGCTATCGGAGGAGGAAATGGGGATTTTATATTCCAATTTTCCATTTGCTCCCAACACTTTTTTGATGGCGGTTTTTAATAATTCCCAAAAATTTCCTTCAATGAATTCATGATAAAACATCGAAGGCACTTCAATCGTAAGTACGTGTTTGCTTAATCCAATGGCTTTAATAGGCGTGAACCAAGTTTCGTAACTTTGCGCTGAAATGTTTTCTTTAATGATTTTTAAGCATTGATTCCAAATGATTTGACAATCGTTTACTTTTCCATCCATGTATTAAGTTTTTAGAAATTAAGATAATGCATTAATCTTAATAATCTGTTTATTTATTTTATCAGTTGTTTAAATCCTTATGATTGAAGTGCATGATTGTTTTCTATGACTTCCATATCTTTTGTCGCAAAATTAACATTAAAAAGTGTAAAAAACTTATGAAAAGAAATTGATTTATTAAAAAAAATATGTATTAAAATCTCTTTTCAGTAACTTATGTAAATACTCCAAAATATTTTTCATGTATCAGTATGACAATACTATATAAAGTCGTAAATAGCGTAATTTTAAAGGGTTTAGGTAGTAATTTGCAAGCATGCAGTCATATAAAAAATATTTTCGAATTTTTTCATTTCGGGATGTTGAAATGTAATGTTATTTTATACGGTTTCTATATATTCCATTTTCACGGCAGGCATGTTTTTAAATTGAGAGAGGACTTCAGGACTTTTAGTACGCGGGATTTCACAGATGATGATACATTTTTCTTTTTCGTAATCATTTCTTTTAATAGAGATAAAATCTTTTTTTAGTGCTTGCATCACTTCATTCATATAGGGATAGTCAAAGCGGATATGAAAGATGTTGTTAATGGTTTTTTCGATGATATTTGCTTTTTCAATGGTCATTTGTGTGGTTGTTTTGTAGGCATTTATCAATCCACTCAAGCCAAGTTTAGTACCACCGAAATAACGAATAACGACCGCCAGTACATTTTTTAATTCGTAGGATAACAATTGTCCGTAGATAGGTTTACCGGCGGTGCCGGAGGGTTCTCCGTCGTCGTTGATGCGGTAGGCTGCTTCGTGGATATGGCCTAAGGTATAGGCATAGCAATGATGACGGGCATTGTAATGTTCTTTTTTTAGCTGTTGCAGAATGTGTTTAATCTCCTCTTCCGAGGTAACAGGATATAGCAAACCGACAAAGCGGCTTCCTTTTATCTTAAATTGAGCCTCCGACATTTTATCTATGGTTTTATAAATGTCGTCGCTCATGTTTATTCGGTACTGGGTTTAGTTTTTAAGGAGCTTCCAATTAAGTAGACACATAAAAGGACAAACATCACGATAGCGGCTATATGGAAGAAGGAAGATCCGATATAGGAATCGGGCATGCCTAATTCAATTCCAATGTATTTGAGCAGTGCACTGACAACACCCATAATGGCACCTCCTGCCATTAATCCGGAAGCAATGAGTGTGCCTTTGTCTTTGCGTGCTTTGTTGGTGGCACTGTCTTTCGATCTTGAGCTGATGAGCCAAGCGATGAAACCGCCTACTAAAAGCGGAATGTTCAAGGCTAAGGGGATAAACATGCCCAAAGAGAAGGCCAGGGCAGGTATGCCTATTCTATCCAATAAGATGGCTAATATGGCTCCTATGATGTATAATAGCCAGGGTGTATTTCCCCCAAACATCAAAGGTTCAATGATAGCGGCCATGGCATTGGCCTGAGGTGCTACTAATCCACCTTCGCCGTAACCATAGGTTTCGGATAAAATCATGATAACAGCTCCGACAGTAAGTGCCGATACCAAGGTGCCTACAAATTTCAAGCTTTGTTGTTTGAAAGGAGAGGAGCCTATCCAGTAACCAATTTTTAAGTCGGTGATAAAGCCACCGGCCATGGCTAAAGCGGAACATACGATGCCTCCTACGACGAGGGCGGTTACGATGCCTGTAGCTCCTTGCAGTCCGACAGCGGATAAGATAAAGGATGAAAGTATCAACGTCATCATTGTCATACCCGATACCGGATTGGTGCCTACGGTGGCTATGGCTGTAGCCGCTACGGTTGTAAATAAAAAGGCGAATATAAAGACGACCAAAATGCCTACAATCACTTGAAGAATATTCATTTGCATACCACCGAATAAAAAGAATACCAGCATTAAAATAGCTACGGCAAGAAAACCGAAAAGGATGATTTTCATTGAAATGTCTTTTTGTGTACGCAATACCTTATGGGCGGATGTTTCAGGGGTGTCTTTACTGCTTTTAAATGCCATGCCAAAGGAAGTTTTGATAACGCCCGATGATTTGATAACGCCGATGATGCCGGCCATGGCAATACCTCCTATACCAATATAACGGACAAAGGAAGAGAAAATAATTTCAGGTTCCATGCTACTCATTAAAATGCCGTCGGGAGTAACTCCATATTGACCCAATAAGGGAACGATAAACCACCAGGCCAAAAACGAGCCTGCACAGATAATGCCGGCATATTTGAGTCCGATCAGAAAACCGGTACCTAAAAGTATGGAGCTGGCATTCATATGGAAAACGAATTTAAAATCGGAAGCCAACTTAGTGCCGAAATCGGCCATGCGTGTAGATATGTTTTCAGCCCATAATTGGAAACTGGTCATGCAGAAATCATAGACGCCTCCAATTAAACCACTAATCAATAGTAATTTGGCTTGGTTTCCCCCTTTTGCTCCCGAGACCAATATTTCGGTTGTGGCCGTAGCTTCCGGAAAAGGATATTTGCCGTGCATGTCGGAGACAAAATATTTACGAAAGGGAATTAAAAACAAAATACCTAAGAAGCCGCCAAACAAAGAAGCCAAAAATATCTGCATGAAATTCACCTCGATATGCATGTCGGGATTGGTCTCTTTTAAAATGTAGATAGCCGGTAGGGTAAAGATGGCCCCGGCCACGATTACTCCCGAGCTGGCTCCTATGGATTGTATGATTACATTTTCGGATAAAGCACTTTTGCGTTTTGCCAAAGTCGATACACCTACTGCTATGATGGCAATGGGAATGGCTGCTTCGAATACTTGGCCAAAGCGCAATCCTGAATAAGCGGTAGCCGCTGAAAAGATAATGGCTGTAATGATACCCCAGAATACCGTCCATCCGTTGATTTCTGGATATTTTTTGTCGGAGAGTAAAATAGGCTTATAGTGTTCTCCTTCTTTTAATTCTGTGTATGCATTGTCGGGTAATCCTTTTATTTTTTCTTCTTCGCTTGCTGACATAATAGGTGTATTTATCGTTTTTTTTATTTGATATCTTTAAGCAGTTTTAATTTTGATTCAATTTCTTGGATTTCATCTTTTGCTTTGATAATTTTCTTTTCGAATTCCGCTTTCAGTAAATCGGCATTTTTGGAGCTGGCAAAAAAGCCTAGATTATTTTCCCAAAGTGCCACGTCTTCTTTGAGTTTGGAAATTTTATTTTGCAATACTCTTTTTTCTCTGCGTATGCCTTCCGAAGCGTTTTTATCGTCCAAGATGTTTTTAATATGCTCTTGGTAGTGAATGTTTTTTACGTCTTTTTGGTTAATTTTGAGTTTTTCGAAACGATTGTCGATGGCCGAACGGAATTCTTTCCACAGCCGTTCTTTTTCCGCTATGGGGGTATAGCCGATTTCGGTCCATTCACGTTGGAATGCTTTGATGATTTCGAGGTTTTCTTCTTTAGATTCGGCAAAAGGAGCTTCAATCACTCGTTGTATCAATGCTTCTTTTTTTGCGAGATTGCTTTGTTCGTGTTGTTCGATATTAGCGAAATAGGCTTGTTTTGTTTCGAAGAAATCATCGCAAGCTTTACGAAAACGTTTCCATAATATATCGGATTGCTTACGTGCCACCATGCCGATTTCTTTCCATTCTTTTTGAAGTTTTAATATGTCATCGGTAGCTTTTCTCCAGTCATTGCGTTGTGCAATGGCTTCGGCTTGGATGCATAGATTCACTTTTTTATTATAGTTGTCTAATTGTTCGGATTTTATTTTAGAGACGTATTGCTTTTTCGATTCATAAAAACTGTCTAAAATTGAGCGGAATCGAGTCCAAATGTCTTCGTTGTGTTGTTTTGGAGCCGGCCCTATGCTTTTCCACGTTTTTAGAATATCAGCTACTTGATTGCTTGCCTCGTTGATTTGTTTGAAAGAGCTAAAGTCGATATTTGTAACTTCTTGCACCCGATTACACAAGGCTAATTTAGCCTGGTAATTGTTTTCTTGCTCTTTGCTCATCGTATCATAATAATCGCGTCGCTTTTGGTTGATTAAATCCGAAGCGTTTTTAAAGCGTAACCATATTTCCTCTTTTTTGTCTTCGGGTACGGCACCGATTTCTTTCCATTCATTATGATATTGTTGTAGGGTGTTAAAGGCTTTGAAAACGGAAGTTTCTAACAATAAAGCTTCGGCTTTTTCACAAAGGGCTAATTTAGCTTCCAGGTTTTTCTTTAAATCTAATTCTTTTAGTTCTTTACTTATTTTGACTTTATCGAAGAATTTCTCTACATAAAAATGATAGTTTTGCCATAATTCGGTGATATCGCTTTGGGGAACCGGTCCGATGGCTTTCCATTGGTCTTGTATTTCTTTGAATTGATCGTAGATTTTCTTTAAGATTTCATTGGAATTGATGAGGGATTTCAATTCTTCCAGCAAAGCTTGTTTTTTAAGCAAGTTTTGTTGCTTTTCTTGTTCGAGTGCATCCAAATAGGTTTGTTTATTTTCTTTATATTGTTGAAAGGCTCTGTTAAAGCGTTCTTCCCAATGTTTTCTTTCTTCTATGAGTACTTGAATTTCTTCTTTCTGTTCTTCTTCTTCCGATAAATTGTCTTCTAAAGCCTTTTCTTTTTCTTCTTTAACAAGTTTTAAGTAGCGGATTTTTAACAGGGCTACTTGTTGTTTGATTTTATTGATATCGGGATTCTTTACGGTTTCTTCCAAGGTTTTGACCACTTCTTCTTTGCTGAGAAGGTCGAACGAAGCGTCGTCAAATTCGATTTCTTCTTCGTTATCTTCTTCTTCGACACCATCCAGGTGTGGTTCTTGTGGGGGAGTACTTACCTTCGGAGTTATTTCACTTTCATTGTCTGCTGTTTCTTTTACCTCTTGAGCGGCATCGGGTGTTGCCTCTGTGGATTCAAGTGGATTAGGGCTCGACTCTTCTTCCTGATTTTGAATCTCCGTGGAGGGTGTTTCAGTTTGAATTTCTTCTTCTACAGTTTGTGGTTTTTCTTCAGGGTGTGTAGTTTCTGTTTGTGTAAGTGTTTCGTTTTCTCCTGTTGTTTGAGCGTTTTCTTCCGGATTTTGAGCTTGGTTTTCTACGGAATTATCATGTAAATTTTCTGTTGATTGAACTGGGTTCTGCTGCATATCTTGCGCAGCGTTCGCGTTGAGTTGGTCTTCCATACGATTGATGTTTACAGAATTAATAATTAAATTATGAAGTTTAACAGTCTATGATTATATGTTATTTTTTATGTTCTAAATAATGTGCAAAAGTATCAAATATATTTAAAATAATAGGGTAGATTTATATTTATTTCTCTTTGTGGTTTTTATTGACCATTTAATTTTGCCGTATATTTTTCGATCATATGTATGAAATCGGCAAAGGTGTATTTTTCATCCATGTGAAGCGTGAGTTGATACAGATGATTGTTTTCTGCATCGTGTCCTATTTTAAAGTCCGCTGAAATGCATTGTGCGATATAATCGGCGACTAAGCCATTAGGTTTGTTTGTCGCATTGATAAATAGCTCATAATGCATGGCTTGCAATTGTTGTTTTAGCGACGACTTAGGTCTCCCGAAGAAACTGAAATCGGATTGGAAAATAGCCTGGACAAATAAATTGTTTTTTAAAATAGGAGGGTAGTTTTTAAAAGGAATGTACACGATGAGCTGCATTTTATGCTGTGAAGTTTGCCATGAGGAGATCGTATCGAGTATTTCACGCATTTGCTCATCGTTTTCATAACAACAGAGTATACCGATGTTTTTCACGTCATTAAACACCGGAATACGTTCGCTTTGCGGTAGAGAGGAATGAATTCCTCGCTTGAGTTGTTTTTGAAAATACTTTTTTTGA
>Ga0265293_10008802_pt1 | contig 14775 bp, 9 predicted proteins | sample Munlanlewell138R_FD_192505 | JGI IMG/M metagenome (GOLD analysis project Ga0265293, IMG submission 192505) | Leachate microbial communities from a municipal landfill in Southern Ontario, Canada - Leachate well 138R | ecosystem: Engineered > Solid waste > Landfill > Unclassified | place: Canada...
ATACAGTCATCTCGTGTAAAATGGCGACGGGACAGTATGGGCTCCTTCGGGTGTTTGATTAGAACTATTGTACCGAAGATCTCTGTGATGTCCTCTTTTTTTAGACCGGTTGCATTTCAACCTTGAAGCCGCTCTTCCTGCGCAGGGCAGCACCATATGTGTCACATAGGCTCAGACGTGTTAAAATAGAGCTGTACTCGTTTTTTTTCACCCCCAACAACAATTTGCTCCACCGGTATTTCTTTTTATGCAACTCGAAAAATTACATATTGTTTCTTCTATTGTTGAATCGTTCCATTCCCATCCTGACCATAAAATCAACCTGTCCGGCGCATGGGGCGCTTGCAAAACACTCGTCGCGCTGCAAACAGCTCGGGAATTAAAGCGCTCCTTATTAATCGTGACGGCGAGCCGTGTTGAGGCAGAAACCGTATTTGACGATCTTGCTACTTTTGCCGGGGAAGAGAATACGCTCCTTTTCCCCGCTTGGGAAGTGCTGCCCCATGACACCATGAGCCCCGCTGATGACATCATGGCGGAGCGGCTGAATACGCTGGAAAAGCTTGAGGAAAGAATCTCCGCAAAACCGGGCATTTGTGTTGTGACACCTATACGTTCATTGATGCAGTATGTGATTCCCCGTCAACAGCTCAAGGAGAACTCCTTGCTATTGCGCTGGGGCGATCATAATCCTCTTGAAACGCTGATCACCGAACTCATCCGCTTGGGCTATACCCGAGAAGCCATGGTGGAACAGCGCGGAGAATTCAGCGTACGCGGCGGCATTATCGATATTTTCCCTTTGTCTTCAGAATTGCCCGCACGCATCGAATACTTCGACGACGAAATCGAATCCATCCGTCTTTTTGAACCGGAAACCCAACGCAGCGTGGTGCCCATAGATCTGTTGAAGGTGTCGCCTCGTTCTGAAAAAGCAAGCTTGGCTGCCGCGCTCAAGACGAAAATGCTCGCGCCGCTCACCGATTATTTCAACGAAGAGACCCTCCTTGTTCTGGATGACCCCCTAGCCATACAGGAGCGCGGACGCCTCGTTGCCGATCAATGCCTCGATAGTCCCTATTTTATGGGTTGGGACAAAACCGCTAATTTATGGGGCCGTTTTTTACGGCTTTCCTTAAGTCAGATGCCCTTTCGCGATCACGGTCCCCAGACTAATTTCAGTATGCGCTCCGGTCCGGTCGAAAACTTCAGCGGCCATTCCGAAGAATTTTGGGAACAATTGCGTGATTGGGATACAGAACAATTTGCGATTCATATTTTTTCTGTCAATCCCGGCGAACAGCGGCGCATGTACGGACTGCTCCATGAACATGGCTACCGACCTGAAGATACAGATTGCAGCGTACAGGTAAGCGTAGGCAGATTGCGGGCGGGTTTCGTCGCCCATTCCGATAAACTCGTCTTCCTCAGTGAACGGGAAATCTTCGGCCGCCACTATATACGCAGAAAACGGAGGCGCTTTGAAGCGGGCGTCACGATTACCCAATTTGATGATTTGCGCGCTGGTGATTTTGTTGTCCATGAGGTGCACGGTATTGGCCGTTACACAGGACTGCGCAAATTTGAAGGCCGTAACGGCGACTACCTATCCATTCACTACGCAGGCGGCGATACGGTCTATGTTCCCGCCACCTTGCTGGATCAACTGCAAAAATATCAAGGCGGCGATGGGGCGGTGCCGAGACTGGACAAACTGGGCGGTGCCACCTGGACCCGAACCAAAGATCGGGTACGCAAAAGAATCCGCGAGATGACTGAAGAATTGATCAAACTCTATGCGGCACGGGAACACCTGGGCGGCTACACCTTTTCGAAGGATACGCCTTGGCAGGAAGAGTTTGAAGATGCCTTCGAATATGAGGAGACCCCCGACCAGGCGCGCGCCATTAAAGACGTCAAACAAGACATGGAATCCAATCGTCCCATGGATCGCCTTCTTTGCGGTGATGTGGGCTATGGCAAAACGGAAGTCGCTCTCCGTGCCGCCTTTAAAGCGGTGATGGATCGCAAACAAGTAGTCATGCTCGCTCCTACCACCGTTTTGGTGCAACAGCATTACAACACCTTCCGCGAACGCTTCGCCCCCTACCCCATCCAAGTGGAAGTATTGAACCGTTTCCGTTCACCCAAAGAGAGCCGCGAAGTGATTGACAAGCTAAAAAGCGGAGAAGTGGATGTCGTTATCGGCACACACCGACTCCTTTCGAAAGATGTCTCCTTTTTTGACTTGGGCTTGGTCATCATCGATGAAGAACAGCGTTTCGGTGTGCGGCACAAAGAGAAACTGAAACAAATGCGCACCTCCGTGGATGTGTTAACCATGTCCGCCACACCGATCCCGAGAACTCTTCACTTCTCTTTGGTAGGCATACGTGACATGAGTCTGATTAATACAGCGCCCAATGATCGTCTGCCCATCCATACCTGTATTGAGGCATGGGACAAAGAAATCATCCGCGAAGCCATCGAAAGGGAATTGAGTCGTGAAGGACAAGTCTATTTTCTGCATAACCGTGTGCAAACCATTGACCGTGTTGTTGCTTTTATAAAACAAATCGTACCTAAGGCGCGGGTCGGCGTCGGTCATGGCCAGATGAATAAACGAACCCTTGAAGAAGTGATGACCGCCTTCATTAATCGGGATATTGATGTCCTCGTCTGCTCCACCATTATCGCATCAGGCATTGATATCCCCAATGCCAATACAATTTTGGTGGATCGCGCCGATCAATTCGGGCTCAGTCAACTGTATCAGATTCGCGGCAGGGTAGGCCGTTATAAACACCGTGCTTTTGCCTATATGCTCGTGCCGGGTGACCATGCCTTGACCGAAGACGCCCAGCAACGGTTGAAAGCGCTGGAAGATTTTTCATCGCTCGGGTCGGGATTTCGTGTTGCCATGCGCGACCTGGAAATACGGGGTGCAGGCGATATCTTAGGCGGCGAACAATCGGGTAATATCGCTACCGTCGGCTATGAAACGTACAAAGATCTTATTGCCGAAGCCGTCGCGGAAACAACCGGCGTCTCAGGCAAACGGCGCACCTTGCCGCCCCTCGAAATCAACGCAGACGCTTATATCCCCGACAAATGGGTGCAAATTGCGCCGCAGAAAATCACACTTTACCGACGCATTGCGTCCCTCACTTCCATGGACGATATAGACGAACTTGCCGCCGAGTTAAAGGATCGTTTCGGACCGCTTCCCAAGCCGGTACGTCAATTGTTTCGCATTATGGAAGTGCGCGCCCTCGGCGCTGAAATCGGCAGTGTAGCCATGGAAGCGGGTTCGCAGCAACTAGTTATTTATTTTGATTCAGGTGCGGCTCTCGCGCCGGGAGTACAAGCGCGGCTCCGTCGGATCTATCAAAACCGAGTCTCTTTTTCATGGGCTGATAAACCTGCCGTCACGCTCACTCCCGTATCAGCGGCACAGGTGCTCGACGAAATGCACCACCTCGTCCATAGCCTGCACCAAATGCTGACGGAAGAAGAGGAAGATTGAGGGCAGTCATGGCATTAATGCTATTTCGACCCTTACGCCATGCTATATTCTTGGTGAAAGTACCCTCTTAAAACAGGTATACTTGTTTCTTCTAAGGTTAACGGACGCAGTGTTGCTGTATATGACTGCGTCCGGTTGTTTAACGAATCTCTACTGTAGGAGGAGATACTGCCCATGAAACAGCTATGTCGTGTAGTTCTATTGGTTGCGCTGCTCTGTTCCCTATCACTGAGCTCTAACGCTGTTGTCAGTACGCCGAGTATTTTCGGTGATCATATGGTATTGCAGCAAAAACAAAAGCTGCCCGTTTGGGGTAAAGCCGATCCCGGCGAAGCGGTCACCGTGACGCTCCACAAACAGAGCAAAAGCACCGTTGCCGATGCCGAAGGTCTGTGGCAGGTCGAGCTGTCGCGGATGAAGCAAGGGGGACCTTATGCCCTGACCATTGCCGGCCCCGATAATACGCTGCAGTTCGAAGATGTGTTAATCGGCGAAGTGTGGATCGGTTCCGGTCAAAGCAATATGCAATGGGCGGTGAAAGACTCGAACGATGCCGAAAACGAAATTGCACAGGCTGATTACCCGAATATTCGGCTCTTCAGCGTGAAGCGCGCCGCGTCCCCTGAAATCCAGTTTGATTGTGAAGGTTCTTGGTCCATATGTTCTCCGGAAAGTCTTCCGGAATTCTCGGCCGTACTGTATTATTTTGGTCGTGAATTGTACCAGCGCCTGAACCAACGACCGGTAGGGTTGATCCACACCTCCTGGGGCGGCACACCCGCCGAATCTTGGACAAGCCGCACGACCCTCGAGAACGATCCTGAATTGGCTCACATCGTTCAAAATTGGGATCAGATATTGGAGGATTATCCTGCGGCAAAAGAGGCCTATGATCAAAGCGTCGTCGAGTGGGAAGAAGCGGTAAAAAAAGCGGAGGCAGACGGCACCGACAAACCCAAGAAACCCAATGCGCCGCGCGGTCCCGAACATCCCTGGCTCGCAGCGGGCTTGTATAATGCCATGATCGCCCCCTTGATCCCCTACGCCATCAAAGGCGCCATCTGGTATCAGGGAGAGTCTAACGCTGACCGTGCCTATCAATATCGCAACTTGTTCCCCACCATGATCACCAATTGGCGCGAAGATTGGGGACAGGGCAACTTCCCCTTCTATTTTGTGCAGCTCGCCAACTTTACCGAGGTTCGACCCGAACCTGACGAATCCGATTGGGCTGAATTGCGCGAAGCACAGACCATGACCCTTGATCTCAAAAAGACGGGGATGGCGGTAATCATCGATATTGGCGAAGCCAAAGACATCCATCCGAGAAACAAGCAAGATGTAGGTAAACGCTTAGCTTTGAACGCCCTTGCCAAGGATTATAGGCAGCAGGTCGTCTGGTCCGGTCCCATGTACAGATCCATGCGAATTTGGAAAGACAAAGCCATCCTGTCCTTTAATCACATCAACGGTGGATTGACCACCAGCGACGGTGAAGCGCCCAAAGGTTTCGCTATTGCCGGCGCCGACAAAAAATTTGTCTGGGCTGATGCCGTTATTAAAGGCAATAAAGTTATCGTATCGTCACCTGAAGTGGCGGAACCCGTTGCCGTACGCTATGCGTGGGCACACAACCCGATCTGCAATCTAATTAATGGGAAGCTGCTGCCTGCCTCGCCTTTCCGCACCGATGACTGGCCCGGATTGACGGTAGACAAAAAATAATATCCGTACCAAATCTATACCTGCTATCCCGATATGACCGCCCGTCATATCGGGATTTTTTTACTCTTTAAGCCGGCTAGAATCAAACTCGAAAGCTAAGCCTTTCCTGAAAAAAGACTTCGGCCGGATTTCTGTAATGACCTGTTTTCCTGCTCTATGATTTAGATCGTCAACCCACAAACGAATAACACCATTACAGGAATTTATAAAAGTAAAGAAGAATAGAAAGCGTCGTCCTCTGGCGCCGATTATCTATTTAGCCGACTTGAAACGGTTGATCAAACAAGACACAAGTGACGATGCACGATTCAGCACGATGGTCGACCTCTACTCTTATCCCAAAAACGTGCCAGGATATGAGGAAATACAATCTCTCGATGCCTATGAGCGCGTCATGGGACTTGAGGAATCGCTTGCCGCAGATATAGCCTCGCAGCGTTTTGTGCCCTATATCCAGCTCCATGAGTTTGAGACGCTCCTTTATGCGGATCTGTCTCGATGGGAACCGGCGCTTGACTGGAACAGCAACTGATTCTGTTTTTGATTTAAAAAGTAACCTGATTTTGGAAAAAGTGGTGGATCAGCCGGAAACCTTCTTCGACCACGATGCCTGTGGCGGCGGCAGCACCTTCCCCGTATTCTTGGGCGCTGCCCTGCTCAATGCCCTTGCCGCACATCACAAAAGGTACCGGACCGCTGGCATGGGTCTTTGTACTAATCAAGGTAAAATGGTCAGGCGCGGCAAGGATACGGGTGTCGGGATGGGTGTTCAGATAGTCTAGGAAGGGGCCGACAATGCGCGCATCAAACTCTTCGATAGCTTGAATTTTTAAGGCGCTGTTGCCCTGGTGTGCCGCCTCGTCGGGAGCTTCAACATGCAGATAAAGGAAATCATGGCGATTCAGCGCGTCCAATCCTGCAGCAACCTTACCCTCATAATCCGTGTCGATCCAACCCGTGGCGCCGGGCACATTGATGATTTCAAGTCCGGCACATACGCCAATGCCCTTGACAAGATCCACGGCAGAAATGACCGCCCCCGACAGGTTGAAACACTCGCGATAAGATTTGAGTGTGAGCGCGCGCCCTTGTCCCCACGGCCAAAGTGATACGGCAGGAGCAAGTCCCGCTTCACGACGCTTTACATTGACCGGATGATCGCGGAGCACCGGCTCCGACGCCTTCATAAGACTACGCAGCAACTGGGCAGCAGGTCCTTTCGGCAAGTAATCGGCATAGGCGCGACCTGTAATATTGTGGGGCGGTTCACAGATCGTCTTTTCCATGTCTTCAATGGTGCAGCCGTCATGGGCCTTAATCACGCCCGTATGGCGGTAACTCACGCCCGTATGGAGTCGAATAGGAAACTGCGGTGACAAGGCTTCATTAAGGCTGTCCATAAGAAGCGCTGCCTCTTCCGTGGTGATGTGGCCGGAGGTGAAATCCTCCATACGCCCCTCGTTGAGGGTCACGATATTACAACGGAAAGCGACCTCGTCATCGCCGAGCACGATGTCTTGACTGGCGGCTTCAATAGCCGCCCGCCCGGAAAAGACTTGGCGCGGATCATAACCGAATACAGAGAGATTCCCGACATCACTGCCCGGCGGCAGCCCCTCAGGTATAGGACAAAAAAGCCCGGTACAACCCTCTGCCGCCATGCGATCCATATGCGGCGTTTTCGCGGCTTCAATGGCGGTGCGTCCGTTATGAGCGTCCAATGGATGATCCGCCATGCCGTCTCCGAGCAATACGATATATTTCACGGTCTATCTCCTTGATGTAGTTCTGTTCAGTGCCGTCCCGATTGTAAAATACCCTATCACGTAAACGATGGACAAGGCAACAACATTCCGGAAAACGGGAAGGGAAAGCGTCGCCGCCCAGAAAGTGATGCGCTAATCGGAACGGGTAATATGGCCCCCTCCTCCGCACCGCCTTCAAGTGTGCTTGATTTCACGCATGGGCTCATGGATAATGGCTCCATTCTCTTTTTAACGCTTGGCCTATTTCTATAAGGAACAGACGATGACCGAAATTTTGAACTTAACGGATACCACCCTTTCGAAATCCTTTTTTTGGTTTAATGAAGCGCCGACCCATCATTTCGATGACGGCCTGCATCTGCGCACCCAAGGCAATACCGACTTTTGGCAGCGGACCCATTACGGCTTCCGCCGCGACGACGGTCATTGCCTCTTCACGCGGGCAACCGGCGATTTTCAATTCAGTTGTCGCGCCGTCTTCGCCCCTGAAAGCCAATACGATCAATGCGGCTTGATGGTTCGAAGCGACGAAAACCATTGGATCAAGCAGTCCACAGAATATGAAAATCCGACCATCAGCAGGCTGGGATCGGTTGTGACGAACCTGGGCTATTCCGACTGGGCGACCCAAGACGTATCCTCAGCAATCGGGGAACGGTGGTATAGAATGACGCGGGAAGACAATGATTTTACATTAGAGTGGAGTGCCGACGGCGTGCAATGGGATCAAATGCGCATCACCCATCTTCATGACGCACAAGACACGATCAGTGTGGGACTCTACGCATGCAGCCCGAAAGGGGAAGGCTTCAACTGCTCTTTTCATAACTTCCGGTTAACACCCGTAGCCGATTAACCGCACAACACTTGTCTGCACAGGCAAGCACGTAGGCGGCGTGCTGAGCAGACCATACAAAGACTCATGTCTCTATGTCTGATTGTGGTGTGGAGAAATCCGGGCCGGGGGCGTCGAGACTGGAAACGATGGTCAACACGCTCCAATTTTCACTCTTCGCTGCGGCGGCAGCGAGTTCTTGATTGTCGGAAAAGAGCAGCAGCTGTCGCCGTGCTGCGATCCCGTCGAGTAGCTGAATCAATGCGGGGCCGTCCACAGGCAAGGACCGATTTTGAAAACTTCCATCAACGATAATCGCTTCACGGCAAGTTGCATCCTCAAGTACCTCTAAGGCGGCAAGGCGCAGCGCCAATTGCAGCGTATCGGCGGGGATCTCTTGGTCTGACTGCGTCTTTACCGCAAATGGGTTTTCCCCGGCATCAGCATTGAGATTAAGAAAAATTTCCGTTTCAAGTCCGGCATCATCCAACAAGCTTTGGGCACGGCTGCTTATGGCAGCGCTGTGTTTATCGCGCCAGAGCAACGTGGTGTCTTCTAAAAGAGCCATTGCCCGTGCCGCCGCTTTAATTTTCCTTTTGGTCTCTGCTTCTTCTTCTACGAGATGCGCCAGATCCTCTTCAATTTCGTTTAAACCGCGCATATTCGCGAAAGCTTGATAGCGCTCCTCACGCAGCATTGCAAATTCACGGCGCAACTTCTCACAGTCTTGTTCACAACGGGCGAGTTCTTCACGCTGACTCTTAACCAAGTCCTCAGACACGTTTGCGTTTTGTTCGCCGTCTTTTTCTTGCTCGTAATAGGAGAGATCCCGTCCTTGCAGCAGTTCTCCTAGCCGATTTTCCAAGCCATCTATTTCAGCTTTAATATCTGCAAGGGCAGCATTATTTTCCGCGGCCTCCTCCACAGCCTCTTGACTCGCCACGCCAAACTCTTCTAAAAGCATCGCCAATTCTTTGGCGTATTGTTGCTCCAACACTTCCTCTTCTTGAAGGCGATTTTCCAATACTTGGCAGCGGCGAGTCAATAATTCTTTGTGGCTGAGATTTTTTCGGGCACTATCGATGTAGCGGTAATATTCGTTGAGTAATGTGTCCACTTCAGTCAAGCCTGCTTCTTCATAGAACCCGTTTTCGCGCATAATACGGCGCAGCTCTTTTTCTTTTTCGGCCAGCACCTCCCGTGCTTCGTTATGTTCTTTTTCGAGATAGCGCCGCCGGTTCAACAATCCTTGCTGTCTGTTACGAAGGTCGGCAAGGCGTCGCACCGTTTCATGATAAATACGATATTTACCGATAGCGCTTCCCACACAACGTTCCACGTCATTGGGGCTTTCTGGATACTCATCCATCGATTCAAGAGTCGCGCTAATACGCTCAAAGAGTCTGGGAATCCGCTCTTCACTTTCTTGTAAACTTTGTTTTTTCTGCGCGAGCTCTTCTTCAAGAGATCGGAGATGCAGAACGGCTTGATAATAAGAATCGTAGCGGGCTTCCAACTCGCGGATGGTGGCACAGCCGGCACGGTTCATAATTTCTTCAATATAGGAACCGCTCTTTTTCGCTTTTTCCTTGAGCACTTCCATTTCCGCATGATGTTCGGCTATCCGTTTGCTGAGCCTTATGATGTCTCGACTCCCACGAAGGCGCATCAACCCGAAATAAAAAACGGCTATGAATAACATGGACGCAGGATATAAGAGCGGTGTAGCGCGAACACCAATGTAACCTCCAATAAGAAGGGTAAGAAATAAGGAGCATCCTATAAGCAGCCAATTTATCCCGGGCATACTTTTTTTCGTGCTATCGCGCATTCCCCGATCCGAATGCAATTGGCGCTGTACCTGTTTCGCTTTTTCTTCCACCATTTTTTTCTGCGTATCATGATCCTGCATGATCTGCGCGAAATTATCGATACCTACAAAGAGTACCGCCTCTTCAGCGCCGCCGATTCGCAGCGTATGGATCTCATTTTGGAGTCGTTCCAAAGAGGACGCCTCTTCATAGCGGTCATGAACAGCACTCTTAAGGGTGGACGATAATTGATTGAGCCAGTCCACAGGGTTGGGCGCGATTCTGGTGAAATCGGGAAGCGTACTGATGGATCCTTGGATTTGGCTGATTTGTTTGTCGAGATCCTCCTCTTGTGAGGTCACCTCATCCAGACGGATGTGGATCTCGGCGCAGTTTTTGGATTTAGCTAAAATATCAAAGCGCAATTCATCGGGAATCTCAACACGCTTCGGAGGACCGACAGCTTCGGCAGGCGGATCTTGTTGTACCTTATCTAAATTACCTTTAATCTGATCCAGTTCCTGACCGGTTCTTTCTCTTTGTAATTTAGTAGTCTCGAACTGTGTTTCTTTGCGCTTGATGGCCGCCACGTCCCCGCTGCTTAGCAAGGGTTTTCCTAAAAGGTGGGGAATCTGATCTCCTAATTGAGTCATTCGCAGCTTTATGTTTTGGGCACAGGCGGCAACGGTGCCGTGCAGTTGGCTGCGCAGTTCTGATCGCCTTGCAGTGCATTGGATAAGCTGGCTGCGTTGACGGTTAAGATCAGACAATAGAGCGTCGGCATCTTCCAGCGCTTGCGCGACCGTAGCCCATTCAGCTTCCAAGTCGTTGCGCCGCGCCCGGATAATGCCTAAACGTCCGCTTGGGGCATCGGCTTGGCCCAGGGCGGCGGCATAGCGTTCGAGACGGGACAGCATGACATACGCGTCTGCCTCGCCGCTTCCCGTGTCCACGAAGGCAGCAAGCTCGGCGATAAAGGCTTCCGTCTCCACCGCTTCATCGTCAGCGGAGACCAATCGAATAGGGATCAGCGGCGCGCCGTATTTCATGGCTGCTGATTGATCATTCTTTTCCGGAAGTGCTTCCTCAAGTTGCAGCGAGAAATTTCCATAGCCGGGCAAATATACAGATCCTTTTCCGGAAAGGAATTCCGAGGCAAGACCCCGTGATACCGATACATCGGCACAATAGATATAGTTGCCTTTGGCACTCAAAGGCGAGGAAACTGCGGTGCCGGTAAGGTCGGGGTATAGGATCGCCTTATAGATCATTCCGGTAGTTCCATGTCGTTGTCATGAGCGAGTCCTTTATTACTGTGCGCATTCAAAATTAACTCAAGGGCTTGCGTTTCAAAGAGTGCGGCGTCCCTCTCGGGATCATCCATTATTTTCGCGATCATTGCCGCGGCAAGTTTGCTCAGGCAGGTGTTGGCGCGGGGAAGGATACTGCGGTCGTAATCGAGGGTCATTTCGTCGGAAACCACCATATGTAAAAAAGTGTCCTTCCCTTCTTTCTCAAGTTCTTGGATAAGCGCTTCCGCCAGCAAGGGGCGTTTACCTTGCAAGCGAAGATGAACCACACGCTCGCGCGGATCATGGGGCAGCTTATCGCCCGCCAGAGAATTCAGAGGAACTGAATTTTCCGAATCCATACATAAATCTTCAAAAAGAATGGCGGCCATGTCCACTGCATTGATTGAAACAGCGGTGGAGGCGGTGCCGGCGGAACGGGCAATCTCTACCTCAAGGGCATAACGGGAACCGCACGCGTCAAAGCTGCGTCCCTGCGGCGTGCCCGGATACCAAGCGACTGTGTTGTTGCCCGTTTCAACAGCGGCCTTATGGGCGCGCCCGCCTAAAGCGATATAAGTCAGACCTTCCCATGGGCCCTCATGTTCTGCGAACATGCTTTGACAGACACTGCCGTCTTTTTTTTCCGAAACCACCGCTATATGCAGCTGATCATCGCGGGGAAGGGCGTCGAAAGACGGCGCAGCAAAATCACGGTCCTTTTTCTTTCCCTGGCCAATCCCATGCACAACGAGGGGCAGTGTGGGATGTTCGACAGATTGCCAAGTGTCGGGCTGAAAAATAACTACGTTTTGAGGCCAAACTTCAACCGCATAAGGACTGTTAGGCGCAACGGCATCATAAAGTCCCGGCGCAATATAAACCTGAGCAGGCGCCAGCTGTTCGAAGCCGTGGATGACATGCTCCAATAAGATCCGAGAAGAACACATGCCGTCAAAGAGATTGCCCGCGATACAAAGGACATCGGCGGGCCATGCTTTAGCACGGGCGACAAGACGATCGAAGACCGTCATCTGCGCCATTCTCAACCGGTTACCGCAAGCTGAATCGCAGCCCAAATGGGCGAAGGAGGCATCCAAGAATAAATCTGAGCTATGTAGAATTCGTATATGCTTCATAAACTTTCGTCCGTCACCGGCAAAGGCTTCCTCTTCCCGTGTATCAACACTGCGACACTTTTCCTCCATCGACTTTGCTTTATCACGAAGTCGCACCACGCAATAGGCTATGGAACTAAGGATAGTGTCTCAAAAAAGACGCGAAATATCCAAGTTATTAACGGTCACATCTGTTCCCGGCATCAGTCGATGAAAGCTTCCTTGTCGAAGCGCTCTTTCCATGGATCAGCGCAGCACTACGGATCAGACCAATTCCGGCTCCTGTTCCTTCTCGGATGCAGACTCTTTATCGAATACGGTATCGGCAATTTCAAGCTTTTCGCAAGCGAAATCCCGGAGTTTAAATTTCTGTATTTTGCCGTTGGCAGTGAGCGGAAAATCCTCTACGAAAAACACATGTTTCGGAGCCTTGTAGCGGGCAATTCGGTTGATGGCATAATCGCGCACATCCGATTCCGTGATATCGGCATCATCGGCAGGAATGATAAAAGCGCCTACCACTTCCCCATAACGGTCGTCAGGTACGCCTGCTACTTGAACATCTTTGATTCCGGGCATGGAATGCAGAAATTCTTCAATTTCCCTAGGCGATATATTTTCACCGCCACGAATAATGGTGTCCTTACTGCGGCCGGTGATCCGATAGTAACCCGATTCATCACAAGTGGCGAGGTCGCCTGTGTGCAGCCATCCGTCAGCATCTATTACTGACGCTGTGGCATCGGGCATATTGTAGTAGCCTTTCATGATGTTGTAGCCGCGACAACATAATTCACCTTCCTGATCGGGCGCCAGCGTCTCGCCCGTTTCCGGGTCAACAATCTTGATCTCCGTGCCGGGCAGAACACGGCCTACCGTACTGACCCGCCGCTCAAGAGAATCGTCGGTGCTCGTTTGCGTCACTACGGGCGACGCCTCGGTCAAGCCATAGGCAATGGTTATTTCCGGGCAGTGCATATCGTTAATAACCTGCTTCATCCGTTCCATAGGACAAGGAGAACCCGCCATAATGCCGGTACGCAGCGAAGACAAATCGAACATGTTAAACATGGGATGATTTAATTCTGCAATAAACATCGTGGGCACACCGTAAATAGCAGTGCATTTTTCTTTTTGTACGGCAGCAAGCGCGAGAAGAGGATCAAAACTTTCCAACAATACCAAGGTACTGCCATGGGTGAGACATGCCATAACGCCGAGCACAATTCCAAAGCAGTGGAAAAGCGGAACAGGCAAGCAGACGCGGTCTTCATCAGTCAGCTTTTGACGCTCGCCAATGTAATAGCCGTTATTGAGGATATTCCTGTGGGTTAACATGACGCCTTTAGGAAATCCGGTGGTACCCGAGGTGTACTGCATATTCACCACATCATCGCAATAGGTGGTGGATGCGTAGGATTCAAGCAAGGTATCGTTTTGGTGTTCGCCCAATTGAAAAAGTTCGGCCGTGTTGTACATGCCCCGATGCTTTTCCTGACCGATAAAGATCACACTTCGAAGCGCAGGAAAGGCTTCACTGTGCAAATCACCCCGTGCACGGGTGCGCAGCTCAGGCACTAAATCATACATAATATCCAAATAATTGACATCACGGAATCCGTCAACAATGGCAAGCGCTTTCATATCAGACTGCTTTAAAACAAATGCGAGTTCATGGCTTTTATAAGAGGTATTCACCGTTACAAGCACAATGCCGACCTGAGCGGTGGCGAAGAAAAACGTCAGCCAATCCGGCACGTTGCGCGCCCATACGCCCAAATGATCGCCCGGGCGCAACCCCAAGGCTAACAGCCCTTTAGCAAGACGCCGCGCCCGTTCCTCGAACTCTTTCCAGCTAAAACATAGATCCCGATCGGGATACCGTATAAAGGGACGGTCGCCATAACGAGCGGCTTGTTCTTTAAAAAATGCACCGATGGTTTTCTCGGTAAAAAGCATAGCAGTACCTCAAGTGTTTTGGTTGAACAATTTAATAGGCGCCGGCTTCACGGAGAAGCGGAATTTAGCACCGTTTTTTGTCTGATTGGGGACAAAAAAAGGCAGGTTGACATAAGTATGGCACAGAAATGAGATGTAGTCAAATGAATTGTTAATTGGCAGGCGAAAGAACCTCTTGGGGAGGAAAGATTTCCATACATCCACGGTTCAGGAAGAAAGTCTTTCTTTAGTGGCGACGCAAAGCGGTGAAATCACAAGATCGCGATGTTTTTTCCAATTGAAGAGAAGATTCTTGTTTCTTCACCACCATTTATATTCGCTTCCTTTGCTGTTCTTTTTTATTGACAAAGAATATTCAATTAGGGGCGAAATTGTATTTCGCAGCCCCCACCCTATACGATCGTTTTTTCATTACTATATCTGCTTAGTTTATAGCCCCGCGTCCCCATGTCATTCTGCGCGAAGCGAAGAATCCGGCTTGGAGATTTTTGTGGCGTTGCGGAGGAACAATCCAATAGGCGCTGCTCCAGGTATCCCGCGCAACGAACCGCACACGATTGGCCCGTCAACCAATCCGCTTCGACACCGGCGGCAAAACACTGTCCCAAAATGCCCAAGTATAAGACCGACCACAGATGTCCTTTATATAAGGCACTCCTGAGCATCTCAGGGTTTCCCGAGCCAATACCGCCAACCCGCTACAGTGATACCCCCCAAGATCCCAAGAGCAATCAAAATGATTACCA
>Ga0265293_10008803_pt1 | contig 14775 bp, 12 predicted proteins | sample Munlanlewell138R_FD_192505 | JGI IMG/M metagenome (GOLD analysis project Ga0265293, IMG submission 192505) | Leachate microbial communities from a municipal landfill in Southern Ontario, Canada - Leachate well 138R | ecosystem: Engineered > Solid waste > Landfill > Unclassified | place: Canada...
AGCCAGATCGCCACCTTCGGCACCCTGGGGGCCAAGGCGGTGGTGCGCGACGTGGGGCGCGTGCTCGAAATGCCGTATTCGCTGTGCGACGGCCTTTCCAAGCTGATTCCGTTCAGCCCCATGGACCCCTGGTCGCTCGATCGCACCCTCAAGGAAGAGCCCGCATTCCTCGAACGCTATGAGCAGGAGGAAGAGGTACGCGCCCTGGTCGACCTCGCCAAGCCGCTGGAAGGCCTGACCCGCAATATCGGCATGCACGCCGGCGGGGTGCTGATTGCCCCGGGCAGGCTCACCGACTTCTGCCCGCTGTATTGCCAGCCGGGGGCCGACAGCAGCGTCGTGTCGCAGTACGACAAAGACGACGTCGAGGCGGTGGGGCTGGTGAAGTTCGACTTCCTCGGGCTGCGCAACCTCACGATCCTCGACTGGGCGGTGCGCTATGTGCGCCGCTTCAACCCGGGCAAGCGCGACTTCGACATCATGGCCCTGTCGCTCGACGACCTCAACGCCTACAAGCTGCTTTGCGAAGGCAACACGACGGCGGTCTTCCAGCTCGAATCGCGCGGCATGAAGGAACTGCTCAAGAGCCTGAAGCCCAGCACCTTCGAAGACGTGATCGCCATGCTGGCGCTGTATCGGCCGGGTCCGCTGGAATCCGGCATGGTGGTCGACTTCGTGAACCGCAAGCACGGGCGCGCCGAAGTCGATTATTTCCACCCCGACCTGGAACCGGTGCTCACGAGCACCTATGGCGTCATCGTCTACCAGGAACAGGTGATGCTGATCTCGCAGATCATCGGCGGCTACACCCTGGGCGGCGCCGACCTGCTGCGTCGGGCCATGGGCAAGAAGAAGCCCGAGGAAATGGCCAAGCACCGCGAAATCTTCGAGAAGGGGGCGGTCGAAAAGGGCTACGATGCCGAACTGGCGGTCAAGCTGTTCGACCTCATGGAGAAATTCGCGGGCTACGGCTTCAACAAGAGCCACTCGGCGGCCTACGCGCTGATCGCCTACCAGACCGCCTGGCTCAAGCACTATCATCCGGCCGAATTCCTGGCCGCCACGCTGTCGTCCGACATGGACGACACCGAAAAGGTTCAGATATTCTGGAAGGACGCCGTCGCCAACGGCGTGAACGTGCTGCCGCCCGACGTCAATGCCTCGGCCTATCGCTTCGAGCCCGTTGACGACGAGTACACGGCGCGGGGTGAGCCGCCGCGCTCCATGCGCTACGGCCTGGGCGCCGTCAAGGGCACGGGCCAGGCCGCGGTCGAAGAGATCATCCGTGAGCGCGAACGGGGCGGGGCCTACGCCAGCCTGTTCGATTTCTGCAAGCGGGTCGACCGTTCCACCGTCAATCGCCGCACCATCGAGGCGCTGATCCGCGCCGGCGCCTTCGACGCCATCGCCGAGAACCGGGCCGCCCTGCTGGCCACGGTGGGCCAGGCCATCGAGGCCGCCGAGCAGGCGGAGCGCAGCGCCAACCAGATCTCCCTGTTCGCCGACAACGCGGGCGATATCGTCGAGCTCGAACTGGCCCGGGTCGCGCCCTGGGATCTGCAGACCCGGCTGCGCGAAGAGAAGATCGCCCTGGGCTTTTATTTCAGCGGCCATCTGTTCGACGCGTGGCGCGACGAAGTGCGCCGTTTCGCCCCCACGCCGCTGGCCCGGTTGCAGCCTTCCCGCAACCTGCAGTGGTTCGCGGGCGTGCTCACGGCGCTGCGCCCGCGCATGACACGGCGCGGGAAGATGCTCTACGCGCTGTTGGACGACGGCTCGGCGCAGGTCGAGGTGGCCGTCTTCAACGAGCTCTACGAACAGCACAAGGCGCGTCTCAGGGAAGACCAGCTCATCATCGTGCACGGCAAGGTGACGCACGACGACTTCTCGGGCGGCCTGCGGGTGACGGCCGACGTGCTCTACGACCTGCAGCTCGCGCGGGAATCGCGGGCAAACAGCCTGCGCATCACGCTCAATGGCGACGCCGATGCGCAGCGCCTGCGACAACTGCTCAACCCCTACCGGGCCGACCCCGAAAACGGCATGCCGGGCGTACCCGTCGAGATTCAGCTCGAGCGCGACGACTACCGCTGCCTGCTGCGCCTGGGCGAAGACTGGCGGGTGCGCATGTCCGAAACCCTGCTCGACCAGCTTTCCGAATGGGTGAAGCCGGAGTCCCTGGAGATCACCTACAGATGAGCGTGAGCCCGCATGTCAAGCCGCTGCGCATCCTGCATTCCGAAGCCGCCACGGGCTGGGGCGGACAGGAGCAATATATCCATCGCATGATGCTGGCCATGCGCGAGCGCGGACACGTGCTCGAAGCCGTGTGCCAGCCGCATGCGAAGCTCACCGAGCGCCTCGGGCAGGAAGGCTTCACCGTGCACACGATGCTGATGGATGGCCCGCTCAACTACATGCGGGGTGTGCCGCGCATCCGCCGCATCCTGCGCCAGGGGCGCTTCGACGTGCTCAACACCCACAGCCGGCGCGACACCCTGCTTGCGGGTGTCGCGGGGCGGCTGGCGGGCACGCCCCTGATCGTGCGCACGCGCCACCTGGCCAACAAGCCCGGTTCGCTGCTTTCTTATACGGTGGTGCCGCATCGCGTCACCACCGCCAGCGACTTCGTGCGCCAGGGGCTGATCGACCGCGGCGTGCCGGAAGGCCATGTCGCCACGGTGTATCCCGCGGTCGAACTGCCGCCGCTCACCGGCGGTTCGACCCTGCGCAAGGAACTGAAGCTGGCGCCCAACGACATCGTGGTGGGCTGCGTGGCGGTGATGCGCGCCCTGAAGGGGCACCGTGAACTGATCGACGCCATGGCGCCCCTGATCGCCGAGCGGCCCAATGTGCACCTGGTGCTGGTGGGCGGCGGCTCCCCCCTGTTCGAAGAGATCCAGGCCGAGGTCGAGTCGCGCGGCCTGGGGCGGCGGGTGCATCTGCTGGGCATGCGCAACGACGTGCCCAATCTGCTCGAAGGTTTCGACATCTTCGCATTGGCCACCCGCAAGGAGGCCTCGGGCACCGTTTTCGTCGAAGCGGGGGCGGCGGGCCTGCCGGTGGTCGGCACGCGGGTCGACGGCGTGCCCGAGATGATGAAGGAAGGCCGCAGTGGCATACTGGTGCCGCTGGACGACGTGGCGGCGCTCACCCAGGCCATCCGGCGGCTCATCGACGACCCTGGGCTGCGCCGCGCCATGGGAGGGGCGGGGCTGGAATTCTGCCGGAATTCCGGCCATTTCAGCCTCGAAGCCATGGTCGGGCGCATAGAATCCGCCTACATCCGCTGGCTGGGGGAGCTCAAGAAATGAAACAGGCGCAGACCGTACCGGTTCTGATGTATCACCACGTGTCGCCGGTCGACGGCATGATCACGGTGTCCACGGCGAATTTCGAGCATCAGCTGCGGTGGTTGCGCAACCATGGCTACCGTTCGATCACCTGCGACGAGTTCGCCGGCCATCTCGGAGGGCGGCCGGTGCCGCCGCGCTCCGTGCTCATCACCTTCGATGACGGCTACCTCGACAACTGGGTCTATGCGTATCCGCTGATGAAGCGCTATGGCTTCAACGGCGTGATCTTCCTGGTGACCTCCTGGATCGGCGACGGGGCGGTCCGCCCGCACCTGGGGCGGAATGAACTGCCCGAAACGCCGTCCCACCGCGATTGCGAAGATCGCATCGGGCAGGGGCAGGCCGACGAGGTCATGCTGCGCTGGAGCGAAGTCGAGGCCATGCGCGCCGACGGCGTGTTCGAGTTCCACAGCCATACCCATACGCACACCCGCTGGGATCTCGGCCCCGAAAAGGCCGACAAGAATGCGCACATGGCGCGGGAACTCGCCCTGTCGCGGGCCACGCTGCAGGAACGCCTGGGTAGCGTGTCGCCGCATTTCTGCTGGCCGCAAGGCTATTTCGATGCCGACTACGTGAATCTCGCTCATGAAGCGGGCTTTCGCTATCTGTACACCACCAAGCCCTTCGGGCAGAACCGAAAGGGCACCGATCCGGCGCACATCTACCGGTTCGCGGTGCGCAACACCACAGGGCAGTCGGTGGGTCGGCGCATCCGCGTTGCGGCGCACCCGGTCATCGGCCCGCTTTTCAACCGCTTCAAACTCTGGAAGCGCAGCCGGAGTGCGCGGGCGTGAGCGCGGAGCCGGGCGTGGGCGAGAGGCCGGGCGTGAGCGAGAGGTCGGGCGTGCGTGATACGCCGGGCATGAAGGCGGCTTCTGGCGCAATCGCCGCCCACGCGGTCGGAGACCCTGGCAAAGGGCCTTCCGCGAATACCGCCGGGCCGCGGCGGGCCACGCTCTCCGTCATCCTCATCACCAAGAACGAGGCGGACAATATCGATGCGTGCCTCGATTCCGTAGCGTTCGCCGACGAGATCATCGTGGTCGATTCGGGCAGCACCGACGCCACCCGCGATATTGCCGCCGCCCGGGGCGCCCGCGTGGTGCTGACCGAAGACTGGCCGGGTTTCGGCCCCCAGAAGAACCGGGCGCTCGAACTCGCAGGCGGCGAGTGGGTGCTGTCCATCGATGCCGACGAGCGGGTCACGCCCGAGCTCGCCCGGGAAATCCAGTCGATCCTGGATTCCGACCGGCGCGCGGCGCCTTTCACCGCCGCTGCCACCGCCACACCGGGTCCGTCCGCCTCTTCGGTGTATTCAGGCGCCGCCACCGCCGTTTCCGGCGATATGCCTTGCGCCTACCGCATCGCGCGCCTGTCCAACTTCGGAGGGCGCTGGATCCGCCACAGCGGCTGGTGGCCGGATCATGTCCTGCGTCTGTTCCGGCGGGGCACGGCGCGCTTCAAGGATGTCGCCGTGCACGAAAGCGTGGTGACCGACAGGCCGGTGGGCACGCTGAAAGGCCACTTTCTGCATTACCCGTACGCCAGCCTCGAACACTACATCGCCAAGATCAACCACTATTCGTCGGAAGCCGCCGCCATGATGCATGCGCGGGGCAAGCGCACGTCGGTACTCGGCGCCTGGGGCCACGCCACCTGGACCTTCGTGCGTATCTATCTGTTGCGTAAAGGTTTCCTCGATGGACGCGAGGGTTTCATTCTGGCCATGATGGGCGCTGCGGGGAGTTTTTTTCGCTACACTAAGTTGCTTTTTCTTAATCGACGGCAACCCAAGTAACGCCGCCCGCACACGGGCGGGCAAGGCGATGAAACTCCTTATTACCGATATCCATCACGGCAATGGCGGCGGCCATGTCACTTATATTCTGAGCCTCATCCGGGGCCTGCGGCACGAATACGATCTCACCGTGGCGGTTCCCCCCACTGGCCGGCTGTACCGGCGTGCCTCCGAGATGGAAGGGGTGCGCGTCGTGCCCGGCCTCTACACGTCGCGGCTGCCGGCGATGCTGCGCGAAGTGCGGGCGTTGCGCGCCTTTCTTGAAGCCGAACGTTTCGATGTGGTGCACGTCAATGGCGGGGCCGATCACCGCCACGTCATGCTGGCCACGCTGGGCATGAAGCATCGGCCCGGCATCGTCTGGACCAAGCACAACACCAACCCGGTCAGCAGTCTGGGCCATCGCCTGCGGGCGCGGCTGGGCACGCACGCCTCGATCGCGGTGTGCGACTACGTGGCCGACATCCTGCAGACATCCGCCTACCGGCGCCGGCCCATAGAGGTCGTGCGCAATGGCATCGACATACAGGCCCTGAGCCCGGTCAGCGCCGCGGAAAAGAACGCTTATCGCGACGCCCTGTTCGGCCCGCTGCCGCCCGGAACACTGGTACTGGGCAGTATCGGCGGCACCGATCACAACAAGGGTTGGCATCTCCTGGTGCAGGCCGCCGGCCGCCTGCCCGAATCGCTTCGGGCCCGGCTGCGCTTCGTGATTGCCGGCGACCCGCCTTCGCCTCAGCTGCTCAAGCTGGTTGATACGGCGGGCATGGCCCCTTACGTGCATTTTCCCGGCCTGGTGGCCGACGTACGCACGGTGCTCGGCGCCTGCGACGCGGGCTTCGTGCTGTCGTACCGCGAGGCGGCCTCGTATGCCAGTTGCGAGACCATGGCCATGGGCATTCCGGCGCTGGTGTCGAACGCCGGCGGGTTGCCCGAGAATGTCCGCCAGGGCATTGACGGCTGGGTGGTGCCGGTGGCCGACATCGACATGCTCGAATCGGTATTGCACCAGATGCTCGATCAGCCCGAAGTGCTGCGCAAGATGGGCGACATGGCCCGTTCACGCGTTGCATCGGCCTTTTCGGTGACCCAGTTCATCCACGACACCAAAGACGTCTATCGCAAGGCGCTGACGCTGGCTCGCGGCGCTCCGGCCCCCATATAATCGGGCCATGGTTCCCATACTCATGTACCACCAGATCGGTGAGCCCGCCCCCCGGGGAGCACCTTATCGCAGCCTCACGGTGCATCCCGCCACGTTCCGCCGCCAGATGAACTGGCTGCGCAGGCTGGGCTACAAGGGTCTGTCGATGCGCGACATCCTGCCCTATGTCCGCGGCGAGAAGCGGGGCAGAGTGGTCGGCATCACCTTCGATGACGGCTACCGCAACGTCTACCGCAATGCCCTGCCGGTGCTTCGCGACAACGGCTTTACCGCCACCAATTACTTCGTCGTCCATCAGCTGGGCGGCGGCAATGTCTGGGATTACGCCGAAGGCATCGCGCATTCCGACCTCATGTCCCGTGAAGAAATGCGGGAATGGGCGCGCCAGGGCATGGAGGCCGGTTCGCATACGCTCGATCATCCGCGCCTGCCCGATCTTGCCCCGGCCGACGCGCTGGCGCAGATCCGCGGCTCCCGCGAAGCGCTGGAACAGGCGCTGGGTGAACCGGTCACCGCGTTCTGCTACCCCTACGGCGCCGAGAACGACCAGGTGCGCGAGATGGCCCGCGCGGCGGGGTACACCAACGCCACCACCACGGCGCGCGGCCTGGCGCGGCCCGATGACGACCCCTTCGGCCTGCCGCGCGTGATCGTCGCACGCTCCACCCATCTGTTCCGTTTTCTTCAGAAATGCATGACGCAGCTCGAAGAGCGGCGCCGCAGCCCCTGAACGGCATGCCCATGGCCTCGCCCCCGACTCCCCGCCGACTCCGCATCGCATTCGTCGTCGACCGGTTCGGCAACCGTTATGGCGGCGCCGAAGCCTATGGGGTGGAGCTGATGCGGGAGCTTTCCGCCCGGCATGACATCACGGTGTTTGCCCGCGAGTACGACGCGGGCTGCGATCTCAGGCTGCCCTTCGTCAGCATGAAGACCCTGCGCGGTCTGCCCAGCTGGCTGCGTGTGCTGTGGTTCGCGGTTCGCGCGCGGCGCGCCACCCGGCACCGCTTCGACATCGTGCATTCGCATACCAATGGCTATTGCGGCGATGTCGAGGTCGTGCATGTGACGCCGGTGCGCTACAACTGGCGGGTGAGGCCGCGGCCCTTCATCAAGCGGGCCCTGTCGTGGGTGAGCCCACGCGTGCAGACCTATCTGCGCCTCGAAGGCGCGCGCCTGCGGCAGCGGCCCGGCCACCGGGTCGTTGGTGTGTCGGGGCTGATCGCCGAACAGCTGCGCGAAGCCTATGGCCGGGGTCGCGATTTTCCCGTGATCCCGCCCGGCGTGCTGCGTCCGGGCGCGGCCGACGGGGCCCGTCGCATCGAAATGCGCGCCCGCCTGGATTATGCGGCGGGCGACTGGGTCTGCCTTCTGGTGGCACGCAATCCGATGCGCAAGGGCCTGCCCACGGTGCTGAAGGCGCTGGCCGCCCTGCCGGCCCACTACAAGCTGCTGGTGGTCGGGGCCAATGCCGCTTCGCGCGACTACGTGCAGAACCGCTCCGAAGAGATCGCGTTGGCCGGCAGGGTCGCCCTGGTGGACGAAACCTCCGACGTTGCGCCGTACTACCTTGCGGCAGACATCTATGTCCATCCCACCCTGAACGACAGTTTCGGCATGGCGCCGCTCGAAGCCATGTCCTACGACCTCCCGGTGATCCTCAGCCCGGCGCCCTGGTGCGGCTTCGCCCAATACGTGCAGCCGGGAAGCGAGGCACTGGTGATGTCGCATCCCGAAGCCCACGACGAACTGGCGGACGGCATCGAGCGCATCGCCACCGACGAGGCGCTGGCCGACCGCCTGCGGGCCGGGGGCGGCAAGGTGGTAGACCGCCACAGCTGGTCGCAAGTGGCCCGGCGCTACGAGGAGCTGTACGCACTGTGCCTGGCGGAAGGCGGGCAAGGCGTGGAAGGCCCGGCACCGCGAAAGTGATTCCTTCCGGGATGCGTGCGCCCGAAGTGCGGGCGGCCGGGGCGCCGGGGCTTGCTCCCCGCCCGACGACCGCCGCGTCACATTACGGCCGGGTTTCGATTTCCAGGCGATCGAGCCATGTCATGGCCTGCTCGCGGCTGCTTCCACACATGGCGGCGTCGGGCATGAGCGACGCGCATACGGCGGGCCGGGCCGGGTCGCCGAAGATCATGCAGCGCTCGTTTTCATCGAGCTGGACGCAGCGCACGCCCGCCCGCTTGCCGGCGGGCATTCCCGGAATCGGGCTTGTGATCGAAGGTGCCGTGCAGCATGCGCCGCAGCCCGGCCGGCATTCCATCACAGCCATCCACGCAGCCAGTACACCAGCATACCGACGTATTCCTTCACCACTGAGCGGCTGGCCGACAGCACATGGGCATTGGGCTGCCAGAACGAGAACGTGGTGTCTTCGGGCACGATGATCTGAGGCGGCGAACTGGCGGCCAGGGCGTCGATCTGCTGCTTGCGGAATACGCCCATGGCGCGCGGCATATGCAGGGCCGACGTAACCACCAGGACCCGGTCGAGTCCCTTCTCTTTGAGTATCCGCGCGGTATAGAGCGCGTTTTCATAGGTCGTCAGGCTTTCGGCTTCCTGGATGATGGCATCGGTGGGCACACCCTGTTGACGCAGGTTGTTGGCCATGATCTGGGCCTCGCTGACCGTGCCATCGAGCGCGGCCCCCGAGACGATGATCAGCGGCGCGCGATGGGCGTGGTACAGCTGCGCCGCCGTATCGATGCGTGTAACGGTGGTGTGCTTGTCGTAGGGTTCGAACCAGTTGGGGCGGTTGCTGGCCGTGCTGCCGCCCAGCACCACGATGGCCTGCGCGGCCGGCAGGCTGTCGGGGGGGTAATAGGGGTAGCGTTGTTCGAGGTGGCCGCCGGCCCACAGCGTGGACGCCGGCAGCGACCAGAACAGAACCCAGGCCATGCCGCCCGCGGCCAGCAATACGGCGGTGCGCCGCTGGCGCAGGATGAAACACAATACGCCCAGCACCAATAACGTAATGCCCAGGTTCAGCGGAATCACGAGGTTGGTCAGGTAGCTGGATAACGCCATTCGGGTGGGTGGGGTTCAGTATTCGAGTTGCAACATGGCGAGGGCGTGATCCTCGACTTCCTGGGTTTCGGGCCAGGCCTGGGCGGAGCCCAGGCACGTGGCATGACTGGACCACGGCCCGGTGCGTTCGCGTTGGGTGACACCGAACAGCGTGATCTGCCGGGCACCCGCGGCGGCCGCCAGATGTGAGACCCCGGAATCGTTGCAGATCACCAGGCCCGCCTGCTGGGTGAGTGTAGCAAAGGCACCCAGTTTCATGGGCGGCAGGCACAGCGCGCTGGGCGCATTTTTTCGGGCGGCATCGACTTCGGCGGGAGGCGGACACATGACAACGTGGTGGCCGGCTTGCTGCAAGTGGCGTGTCAGGATGTCGAAGTGCGGCCAGACTTTGTCGCGGCCCTTGTGCTGGCCCGTCGCCGTGGGGGCGATCAGCACGAAATCGCCTTCGTTCAGCCCGGCCTGCTCCAGTGCGTGGCGCGCTTCGCTCCGGTGCCTGTCGGTGAGTCGCAGGCCGAGCTGGCGGGCGGGGCGCGGTGCGGGCGTGGCGCAGCCCCAGCGGCGCAAGGCCTGAACGGTCAGGTGATACCAGGACTCCACCGCGTGCAGGCTGCCCGCGGGCTTGGGCAGCGGCCAGCGCAGGATCAGGCTGCGGCCGTCGTCGCGGTAACCCGCGCTGGGTACGCCCGCAAAGTTGAACACCATGGCGCTGGAAAGGGAGTCGGGCAGCAGCAAGCCGCGCGGATGGGCGTGCGCCGCTTTCTTGCGGAAGGCGTGGACGGTGGCCCGGTCTTCACGCCAGCGCCCCGACATTTCAATGAAGCCCGCCAAGCCGTAGCCCGACAGCAGGTCGCGGGCCCAGGCGCGGGCGCACACCACCACGGGCAGCCCCGTGGCCAGCGCGGCGTCGAGGCTCGGCAGACTCATGCAGACATCGCCGATCCAGTTGGGCATGCGCAGGTAAATGGCGGAGACGGGGTTCATAAGGCTTGGCGGGATGTGACGACTGATGTTGAAGCGGGGCCGTGCGGCCACGCGCGCAGACGGGATGGGCGGGTAAAATGGCCGGGCGTGTTCAGCCCACTAGTATATAAGCGAGTCCATTCTTGAAGTCAGAAACCCAAACGGTCGGCTCCCAGACCGCGCCCGTCAAGTTCGATCTGTGGCGACGCATCTACGGTCGCCTCGGAAAATACTGGAAGGCCGTCGTCGTCGCGATCGTTCTGGTAAGCATTTCGGCCGCCACGCAGCCCACGCTGGCCATCATCACCAAGCCGCTGCTCGACGAAGGGTTCACCGGCGCCAAGCCGTATTACATCTGGGCGATCCCGCTGGCGGTCATCGGTCTGATTTTCCTGCGTGGCCTCACCAGCTATGCCAGTGCCTATCTGCTGGCCTGGGTGGCCAACAACATGTTGCTGGGCATTCGCCGCGACATGTTCGAGCGGCTGCTGGGCATGTCCGACGAAGACTACAAGCGCAGCGACACCGGGCGGCTGCTGAACCGCTTCACGATCGATGCCGGCAATGTCACCGAATATGCCACCGAGGTCATCACCGTGCTGGTGCGCGAGACCCTGGTGGTGTTGGCGCTGCTTGTGGTGCTGCTCTATATGTCGTGGCAACTGACGCTGATCGTGCTGGTGGTGATGCCGGTATCGGTGTACACGGCGCGCATTTTCATACGCCGCTTGCGCAGCATCAATCGCGACACCATCAGCATGAACGCGGAACTTACCCGGGTGGTGCAGGAAGGCATCGAAGGCCAGCGCGTCATCAAGCTGTTCGACGGCTACGAGCGCGAATCAGGCCGCTTTGCCTACGTGAACGCCCGTCTGCGCCGCTTTGCCATGCGGGCGGCCAGCGCCGACGCCGCCATGTCGCCGCTTTCGCAATTCTTCATTGCCATTGCCGTGGCCGCCGTCATTGCCGTCGCCCTCTATCAGGCGAATCATGGCGGCCTCACCGTGGGCAGCTTCGCCGCTTTCATGGCGGCCCTGGGCCAGATCTTCGACCCGGTCAAGCGCCTCACGAAGATCGCCGGTTCCATGCAGCGCATGCTGACCTCGGCCGAAAGTGTCTTTACGCTGGTCGACAGCCTGCCCGAGAAGGACGAAGGCACCACCGAGCTGCGCTCGCCCGTGAAGGGGCGCATCGAATTCCGCAACCTCACGCACCGCTTCGACGGGGCGTCGTCCGACGTGCTGCACGATATCTCGCTCACGGTGGAGCCCGGGCAGACGGTGGCTCTGGTGGGGCGCTCGGGCAGCGGCAAGACCACACTGGTGAACACCATTCCGCGCTTCGTCGTGCCCGTGTCGGGCGAGGTGCGTATCGATGGCCACGAAGTGCGCGAGGTCACACTGAACAGTCTGCGCCGGCAACTGGCCCTGGTCAGCCAGGATGTCGTGATGTTCGACGGCACCATCGCCGAGAACGTGGGATATGGCGCCTTGCATGAAGCCGGCCGACAAGAAATACGCGACGCCCTGCAGGCGGCCAATCTGCTGGAGTTCGTCGACAGCCTTCCCCAGGGCATGGATACGCCTGTCGGCGAGAATGCGGGTCAGCTCTCGGGCGGGCAGCGCCAGCGCCTCGCCATCGCGCGGGCGCTCATCAAGAATGCGCCCATCCTGATTCTTGACGAGGCCACTTCCGCCCTCGACAACGAATCGGAACGCCAAGTGCAGGCCTCACTGGAAAAGCTGATGGTGGGGCGTACGACCCTGGTCATCGCCCACCGCCTCTCCACCGTTCAGAAGGCCGATCTGATCGTGGTGCTCGACGAGGGCCGTATCGTCGAGCAGGGGCGGCATGAAGACCTGCTGTCGGGCGAGGGGTTGTATGCTTCGTTGTATCGTATGCAGTTTCGTGAATGACGGGAGTCTGAAGTGGCAATGAATATGGCGACAAAGAAGCTCTTGCTGGCCCTTGCGGTGGGCGGCGTGCTGAGCGGGTGTGCCACCGGCACGGGCAAGGCCGGTGTTCAACCCGATGACCTGCGCAACTCCACGTATTTCATTACGGAACTGCTCTTCAACGACATGGATTTTCCCACGCTGCAGCGCAATCTCTTCCAGCACCGCGAGGCCTGCGGCAGCGCGCCGCGGTTCGTCATGCAGGAACGCGAAACCAGCCTCGGCAGCCTGATCGAGACCAGTGAAATTCCGCAAAGCTACGAGCACGTGGTGGTGGCCGACTTGATCCAGTATCCCGAGTCCTGGCGCGCAGCCAAGCGCGTGGCGGTCCGGGTGTACAGCTATTACTACAACGACGACGTGCAGCAGCGCGTCGACAAGATGCTCGATGCGGTGCGCCGCCCCGGCAGCTGCGGCCCGGCGCAGCAATAGGGATCGGATTCTCTGGTAGGCCTGCGGCTCAGGTCAGCCGTTCGGGTCCGGTCAGAGCGATCGCTGACGCTTCGCACTGGACAGAGGCGATGAAGAATCGTCGGGCGGGTGCAGAGGTATTAGGCGGCCTCTCGTCTGTGGCGGATTTTTTGTTCTACTGCCTCGCGATCATGGATCGAAGGAACCACGTCGTTCGCAGCAACAAGCAGGCGCCGCGAGTCTGGTTTGGGTATGTCATCCATGTTGGCATAGACCACCATTGAGTCAAAGCCGGGAGCATGCCTGGAAAGGTGTTGGAGGATAATGGTTGCCAGCCGAGCCTTGTCCTTGTTCAGCACACCAAAAATGTACAGGGGTTTGCCAGGCGTCGTTATCATATGGTCCACCAGGTAGTTGGCGGAATCGGGTACACCGGGGACAGCATACGACTCTACACGATTACCTTCAGGTACTACGCGTTCTATGATTTCACGAAGATCATCATAGAACGTATTCGCGACTCGATTGCGTGTCCAGAGGCTCATGTCCTCAACGCGGATTATTCCTTGACCCAGCGCGAACAGGCCGCCTAGCAAGTCGTCGGCGGAAACGACCGTAAAAATCTCACCGTCATCTTCTGTCAGGCCGGCTTCTTTCAGCACGGTTTGGTACAGCGTTCGCGGGCGCCAGTTAAAAGCCGGTCAATGTCATTTTCATAGCTCAAGCGCATCATCGTGATGCCCTTGTCGGAAATCCTCCATCCGCCCACATTTTCGGCGACATAGGCGGTCACGCAGTCGCCGTCCCGTCCGACCACGGGAAGGTGGATCGCCGCTTCATTTTCAGCGTGCGCAGTGACACCGACGTCCCTGCAGAACGTACGGCATAACTCTTGTTTGAGGGCTGCTAGGTTGATCGTCACGGGAAGAGAAGATTCTGTTGGTCGGTTGCTGTTGCATCGAGCCCCTTGATGTTGCACTTACTCATCAGAGTGAGCAGGGCGCCGTTCACGTCAGAATACAAGGTTGTCGGTTCTGCGTAGTGTTCCGCCTTGCGGCCAGCCTCCATATAACGCTGTGTCGCAATGTGAATATGGCAGCGCAACTCTATTGTATCGACACGCTCGAGCGGATTGCTATGTCGGTGATCACTTCCATTACATCGCATCAGCGTCACCTTCTCGCCGGACGAATGGAGGTATGTGAGGCCACATGAGAACGCGCAGGGTACGAGCAGGTTCTGTCTAATGTAGACCTCGAACGAGGCGCCCTCCGCCGTCACGATGTAGTTGATGCGTGCCGAACCTTTTTGGTGTTTCTCACGCGCCCGGGGGTTGATAACGGTTTTTGGGAGAGCCAGCAATCGTGCGATCTCGTCGTTGGGAGCCTCGTTGGCAAGCTTGCAGAGTACGCCAATTAAAAGCGGGGTACTGTCCGGCATGGCTTCGTAGAGATCACAGATAAATCGTAGCCGCCAGAGAGGGAACGAGCCCGCCGTTCCCTCAGAAATATCAGATCAGCACAATATCGTATTGCTCCTGCGAATACTGGGTTTCCACCTGCAGCGATATCGGCTTGCCGATGAAGTCTCCCAGTATGGCCAGGTGGTCGCTCTCTTCTTCCAGAAACAGGTCCACCACCGCTTGCGATGCCAGAATACGGAATTCCTTGGGGCTGAACTGCCGCGATTCGCGCAGGATCTCGCGCAGGATTTCGTAGCACAGTGTGCGCGGCGTACGCACGCTGCCGCGTGACTGGCATGTCGGGCACGGTTCGCACAGTTGGTGCGCCAGCGAGTCGCGCGTGCGCTTGCGAGTCATTTCAACCAGCCCCAACTGGCTGAAGCCGCTGACGGTGACGCGTGTGCGGTCGCGTGCCAGCGCCTTGCCGAGTTCGGCCAGTACGGTCTCGCGATGTCCGGCGTCCTCCATGTCGATGAAGTCGAGGATCACGATGCCGCCGAGATTGCGCAGCCGCAACTGGCGGGCAATGGCCACCGCGGCTTCCAGGTTGGTCTTGAAGATCGTGTCGCCGAAGTTGCGGCCGCCGACATAGCCGCCGGTATTGACGTCCACTGTCGTGAGGGCCTCAGTCT
>Ga0265293_10008804_pt1 | contig 14773 bp, 8 predicted proteins | sample Munlanlewell138R_FD_192505 | JGI IMG/M metagenome (GOLD analysis project Ga0265293, IMG submission 192505) | Leachate microbial communities from a municipal landfill in Southern Ontario, Canada - Leachate well 138R | ecosystem: Engineered > Solid waste > Landfill > Unclassified | place: Canada...
AGAAGGCCGCGTTAAAAAACAGTTGAGCGTTCGGCAATCCATAAACCAGCGGAAACACCGCCAGAATCACCGGCACCGCACCACGCAAGCCGATCCAGGAAATGAACAGCCGCTCACGCAGATTAAAGCCGCGAAACGGCAACAGCCCAGCAAACACAGCAATTGGCCGCGCGACCAGAATCATCCACAACGACAGCAGCAACGCAGGTACGGCAATCGGCAACAGTTCATGCGGGGTCAGCAACAGGCCCAATACCAGGAACATGCCGATCTGGTTCAGCCAGGCCAGACCATCAAACATGTGCAAAATGCCGTGACGGTTGCGGATCGGGCGGTTGCCCAGCACCATGCCACAAATATAGACCGCCAAAATACCGCTACCACCAATCTGGCCGGAAATGGCATAAATCATGATGCCGCCACTCACCGCCAACAACGGATACAGGCCATCGGCCACTGAAATACGATTGACTACCTGCAATAGCAACCAGCCACCACCTAGCCCCAGAACAGCACCAATGCCGAACTGCTGAGCCAAACTGACCAGAAACTCCATGCCAAAGCTGGTTTGTCCTTCCAGCAGCATGCCGATCAGGGTTACGGTCAGGAACATCGCCATCGGGTCGTTACTGCCCGATTCGATTTCCAGAGTCGCTCCAACCCGGTCATTCAACCCCTTGCCATTAAGCAGGTTAAATACCACTGCTGCATCCGTTGAGCCGACAATCGAGCCGATCAGCATGCCTTCAAGCAACGTCAGGTTAAACAGCCATGCCGCAGCAAAACCAGTGATGACTGCCGTGGCAATCACCCCGAAAGTGGCCAGTGACAACGCCGGCCAGAGTGCCACACGGAAAGTGGCCACGCGCGTACGCATGCCGCCATCCAGCAGAATCACTGCCAGCGCGAGATTACTGATAACGTAAGTGAGCGAATAATTATTAAACACGATGCCACCGACACCGTCGGTACCGGCCATCATGCCAACGCCCATAAAAATCACCAGGATTGGAATCCCGATGCGTGACGACACCGAACTGACCAGAATACTGACAGCAACCAGCAAACCGCCAACAAAAAACAAACTATTGGTTGCAGAAAGATCCAAAAGCAAACTCCCTTAATCTAAGCTTCCAGCGCCTGCTGTCTATGCGGGAGTCGTCCTCCATAGCTGCATACTGACAATAGGCTTAAATTGAAATCAAGTACCGAATTCTACCTGATGATGAAAGTTTTTTAAGAAAATTAGCGCGTTCGTCACAATTCTTTACATCTGCCTTGGCTATACTGTGCTCCACAGATCATCTCGACAGGTATTTCGTATGTCCGGCGCGACCTCACATCTGGCCAGCGTATTCGCCACTGACATTCCCCTGAGCCAGGCCATGGGTGTACAGGTTGTTTCCTGGCATGAGCGGCAACTGCGCTTGCAGTTTCCATTACAGCCCAACATCAACCACCAGGCCAGCATGTTTGGCGGCAGCATGTATTGCGCTGCAGTTTTGGCCAGCTGGGGCTGGCTGCATCTGGCCCTGCGCGAAGAAGGTATCGACACCACCCATATTGTGGTGCAGTCGGGGCATATTGATTATCCGCGACCGATCACCCATGACTGCATTATTGCCCTGTGTGAGCCACCTGAAGCTAAAGCCTGGCAGCGTTTTCTAACCACCTATCACAAACACGGTAAGGCCCGCCTGTCACTGACCAGCAGGGTTCTGACCGAAAACGGTGACGATGGTGCCGTGTTGACTGGCCAGTTTGTGTTGCATACCTGATGAACAATTCTGACGTACTGATTATCGGCGCGGGCGCAGCCGGTTTGTTTTGCGCTTTTAATGCAGCCCTGCGCGGCCGTTCGGTGGTGGTGCTCGACCACACCAATAAAGCCGGCAAAAAAATCCTGATGTCCGGCGGTGGCCGCTGTAACTTTACCAACCTGTATGCCACTCCGGCCGACTACCTGTGCGGCAATCCGCATTTTGTCAAATCAGCTTTGGCGCGCTATACCCCGTGGGACTTTCTTGCCCTGACTGAAAAACACGCCGTGGCCCACGAAGAAAAAAATCCCGGCCAGCTGTTTTGCCGGGATGGCGCCAAAGACATTCAGCAGCTGTTACTGAATGAATGTGCAGCAAGTGGTGCACAGATCCGGCTGAACACCCCGATTGACTCCATTACTCCTGTGGCCAGTAGCGGTTTTGTCATCAAGGACCGGCAGGGGCAAAACTGGCAATGCCAGTCGCTGGTCATTGCTACCGGCGGACTGTCGATTCCAACCATGGGTGCCAGCGGCTTTGGCTATCAGGTCGCCGGCCAGTTCGGTCATAGCCTGTTGCCAACCCGCGCCGGGCTGGTGCCCTTTACCATTACCGAAGCCCGCCTCAAGCAACTGTGCGTCACCCTGTCCGGTACCGCCGTGCAGGGCATCAGCGCCAGCTGTAACGGACACAGCTTTACCGACGACCTGCTGTTTACCCATCGCGGCCTGAGCGGGCCAGCCATGCTGCAAATTTCGTCTTACTGGCAAGCCGGCCAAACCCTGGTGATTGACCTGCTGCCCAGCCGGACTATCGACTGGTGGCTGGAACAACAGCAAGAGCGTAGCAACAGCGAACTGAAAACTCTGCTCGGCGAATGCTTCACCCGCAAAATGGCGCAGGAACTGCTTGATCATTTTGCCTGGCCCAATCTGCCGCTGAAGCAATATAACGCCGCTGAACTGGCCAGCATTGCCCAACAGCTCAACCACTGGTCAATCATTCCTGCCGGTACCGAAGGCTATCGCACGGCAGAAGTGACTCTTGGCGGTGTCAACACTGACGAGGTTTCCTCCAAAACCATGGAGTCGAAGCGTCAGTCCGGCCTGTATTTTATCGGCGAAGTGCTGGATGTAACCGGTCATCTGGGCGGCTTCAACTTCCAGTGGGCCTGGGCCAGCGCCCATGCGGCTGCCGAAGCAGTTTAAGCCAGCGCACAATGCTTGCAGACAGCCTTCACGAAAGCCGGTAAAATATCCGACCTTTGCACTACAGTATCCACGAGAATCAGCATGTCCTCCCCTTTACAGTCCGAATTGCTCTGCCCGGCAGGCACCCTCAAAAACATGCGCTACGCCTTTGCCTACGGTGCTGACGCTGTCTATGCCGGCCAGCCACGTTACAGCCTGCGCGTGCGCAACAACGACTTTGACCACGCCAACCTGGCACTGGGCATTAAGGAAGCCCATGCGCTGGGCAAAAAGTTTTATGTGGTGGTCAACATTGCTCCGCATAACGCCAAACTGAAGACCTTTATCAAGGACCTGCAACCGATTATCGAAATGCAACCTGACGCACTGATCATGTCCGATCCCGGCCTGATCATGCTGGTACGTGAGCATTTCCCGCAGCAGGTGATCCACCTGTCTGTGCAGGCCAACGCGGTCAACTGGGCCAGTGTCGAGTTCTGGCGCAGCCAGGGCCTGAGCCGTGTGATTCTGTCCCGCGAGCTTTCACTGGAAGAAATCGAGGAAATTCATCAGCAAGTGCCCGACATGGAGCTGGAAGTGTTTGTCCACGGTGCCCTGTGCATGGCCTACTCCGGCCGCTGCCTGCTCTCGGGCTACATCAACAAACGCGATCCCAACCAGGGTAGCTGCACCAACTCTTGCCGCTGGGAATACAAAACCCACGAGGCCAAAGAGAACGAACTGGGCGACATCGTGCACAAGTACGAGCCGATTGCCGCCGTACAACAGGTCGACCCCGCAACGGCAACGCCTGTTGAGCCGGTACTCGGCGTAGGCGCGCCAACCGACGAAGTATTCTTGCTGGAAGACTCCAGCCGCCCGGGCGAATACATGTCCGCCTACGAGGACGAGCACGGCACCTATATCATGAACTCGAAAGACCTGCGCGCAGTACAGCATGTCGAGCGTCTGGTCAAAATGGGTGTCCACTCGCTGAAAATCGAGGGCCGCACCAAGTCGCACTACTATGTGGCGCGTACCGCACAGGTGTATCGCAAAGCGATGGACGACGCACTGGCTGGCCGTCCCTTTGACAAGTCGCTAATGGATACGCTGGAATCACTGGCACACCGTGGCTACACCGAAGGTTTCTTGCGCCGTCACGTACACGACGAATATCAGAATTACGAATACGGTCACTCAATTTCCGATCGCCAGCAATTTGTCGGCGAACTGAGCGGTGAGCGCAAAGACGGTCTGGCTGAAGTGATTGTGAAAAACCGCTTTGCGGTAGGCGACAGCCTGGAACTGATGACTCCGCAGGGCAATATGACTTTTACCCTCAAGCATCTGGAAGACAAAAAAGGTGAAGCCCGCGAAGTGGCGCCTGGGGATGGCCATATTTTGTACATTCCCTTGCCGGAAGACGTACAGCTCGAATACGCCCTGCTGATGCGTAACCTGTAACTGCAACAGCCGGTGGGGCCATCACTGCCCCGCCGTTCAACACGACTGCGTGCAAACGCAGCCCGGCCGAATTACATCTGAGCACCACCCGGATACCGACAGTTGTCCGGATTCAGAATCATCCTGCTGGCCTCATCGTCACTCCCTGCCTGTTTCTCTAAGCATCATTGTCAGCACAATTTTTCAGTGTGCCAAAATCCTGCAACAAAACAGGCTGCAGTTCTTCCGCCCGGGCCGGTCTGGCAATCAGGAAACCCTGCACCGCATCACAACCCATGGCGCGTAATGCTCCCAGCTGCTCTTGTGTTTCCACACCCTCAGCCACCACCTTCAAATTCAGTCCATGTGCCATGGTAATAATGGCCTGGATAATTGCCGCATCCTGACTGCTACCCGTCAAGTCATGAATAAAGCTGCGGTCAACTTTCAAGCAGTCGGCCGGCAACTGTTTCAAATAACCAAGTGACGAATAGCCCGTACCAAAGTCATCCACAGCAATCTGCACTCCCAGTGCACGCACATCGGCAATGGTATTGAGCAAACGCTCCGAACCATCAAGCAGCTGGCTTTCCGTCAGTTCCAGCTCCAGCAAATGCGCTGGCAAACCACTGCCTTCCAACGCTTCACACACCAGCTGCAACACGCTGCCCTGCCGTAAATGCTGCACGGACAGATTGACTGAAACCTGTAGTGTAGTCCCGGCATCATGCCAGGCCTTGGCCTGAGTACAGGCTTGCCGCAAGATAATCTCGCTTAGCTCGGCAATCAGCCCGGTTTCTTCAGCCAGCGGAATAAACTCGACGGGTGAGATCATCCCGCGCTCGGGGTGATACCAGCGCGCCAATGCCTCGACGCCATAAATCCTGTTGGTTTGCAGACAAAGCTTTGGCTGATAATGGGCTTTTACATGCCCTTCTTTCAGGCCACGCCGCAGCTGCTGTTCCAGCTGCAAGCGCACACCACCACCGTCAGCCAGCATATCCTTACGGTACAGCTGCCAAGTGTTGCCGCCCATATACTTGGCATGAGCCAACGCAATTCCCGCACGATTTAGCAAGGCATGTGCATCAGGGTTTTCATCAGAAATCAGACTGATACCAATCGAGGCGCTGAGCAACAACTCCTCACCTGCCGTGACAAACGGCGCGCGCAGCACCCGCAATACATCTTCGGCCAGTGTTTCCAGCTCATCCTGTGCGCCAACCAGCCCGGTAACCACCATAACAAACTCATTACCACCCAGCCTGGCCAGGCTTCGCTGCGGGCTGGCAAAACGCTGCAAGCGCCGCCCGACAATACGCAACACTTCGTCACCGGTCTCGGTACCAAAGCATTCGTTCAACAGCTTGAAGCGATCCAGGTCAATATGCAGTAAAGCCAGCCCGCCTGCTGTGACGCTTGCCTGTTGCGAAGCATCCTGCAGACGCTGATGAAACAGGCTGCGGTTGGCCAGCCCGGTCAGTTCATCGTGACGTGCCAGATATTCCAGCTTTTTCTGGGTTTCGCGAAACTGGGTCTGATCAGAAAAGAAAGCCACCACATAAGCCAGCTCATCACTGCCATGAGTGCGTACCGCATGCAGGCGCAAACGTAACGGAAACGTGCTGCCCGATTGGCGCTTGCCGACCACATCCGCATGCCAGCTGCCTTTTTCATGCAGTTCTTGCCAGACATCCTCCAGCCCGACTTGCTGTAACGCCTGGTACAGGTGCTCGCCAAACTGCTGTTCGTCACCTTTTGCATAACCCGTACTGTGAACAAACGCCTGATTCGCAGTAAGAATCTGCAATCCGGCATCCATCACCATAATCGCTTCATTGCTGGTCTCAAAAACCATCGACGCCAGCTGCAGGTTTTCCTCGTGCCGGCGGCGTTCCGTGACATCCCGGCGCGTACCCAGCATACGCAAAGCCCGTCCCGCTCCATCCCGGCTGATGACTTGCCCCCGATCTTCAATCCAGACCCAGTGCCCGTCTGCGTGACGGATTCGGTACTCAACACGATAATCATCTGTTTTCTGACGTAAGTGCTTGGTCATTGCCTCGCGCAATATGGGCAAATCATCGGGGTGCATCAACGGACGCAAATCAGTCAGTACCCGACCAGCCTGTACCGCATCCAGTCCCAGCAGCCTGTCTGAGCCGGTATGATGTACCCGGCCAGTATTCAGGTCCCAGTCCCAAAGCGACAGTCCGCTGGCATCCAGTGCCCGCTGCAACCGTTCTTCGCTGGTGCGCAACTTGTCATAAGCCAGCTGCAGCGTTTGACTTTGCTCCGAACTGCTGTGCTCCAGATGAGCTTGCAAGCTGCTAACCTGTAGCTGCAAGGTTTGTTCCCTGGTACGCAATCGGGCCAGCTCTCGCTGTTGCTCCTGGATTTCCTGATCCTGCTGCTTGCGCACCTGCAACAGCTGCTGCAATTGCTCGCGCATTAATGCCTGCTGGCTATCAGCCAGAGGCAGGTCATTGGTCATGCTCATTTGTGTATTGGCCACGTCCCTCTTATAGTGTCGGACTGGCTACCGGTGCTATAGGGGTCAGATTATTGTAATTGCTTGCTTTGCATTTTGGTTTTGGCTGATGCAAGCAAGGACTATAAAGCAATAGTTTGTGAATGTGTATGCACTTTCAGGTAACAACATCAAGCGTGGCGTATTGTTACCCAGTTCACATTTTATAATCTTGACCGCCAGCAATTTTTCTCATGAATGACGATCTTTCTTATCTGCTTAACGACCTCAACGATGCCCAGCGTGAAGCGGTAGCCGCTCCGCTGGGACAGCAACGGGTACTGGCCGGAGCCGGCTCCGGCAAAACCCGCGTATTGGTACATCGTATTGCCTGGCTGAGTCAGGTCGAAAATGCCGGCGCACATAATATTCTTGCCGTCACCTTCACCAACAAGGCAGCAGCCGAAATGCGCGAACGCATCAGCCAGCTGCTGGGCCGCAGTCCGCAAGGCATGTGGGTCGGCACGTTCCATGGACTGGCTCACCGTTTGCTGCGGGCACACTGGCAGGAAGCAGGCTTGCAGGACGGTTTCGCCATTCTCGACAGCGATGACCAACTGCGTATTGTCAAGCGGGTGATGAACGAGCTGGGACTGGACGACAAGCGCTGGCCGCCACGTCAGGCCCAGTGGTTTATCAACGGCCAGAAAGACGAAGGCATGCGTCCAGGCAACATTCAGCCTGCCGGTGACCTGTACCTGACCACCATGGTGCAGGTATATGCTGCCTACGAAGAAGCTTGCGCGCGCAACAACGCGGTTGATTTTGGCGAACTGCTCCTGCGCACGCTGGAGTTGCTGCGTAACAACAGCAACCTGCTGGAGCATTATCAACGGCGTTTCCGTCATATTCTGGTTGACGAGTTTCAGGACACCAACGCCGTCCAGTACGCCTGGTTGCGCCTGCTGGCAGAGCACGCTGACAGCCTGATGATTGTCGGCGATGACGACCAGTCGATTTACGGCTGGCGTGGTGCCCGCATCGAGAACATTCAGCAATTCAATCTGGACTTCCCGCAGACGCAAACCATTCGCTTGGAGCAAAATTACCGCTCCACCGCCACCATTCTAAAAGCGGCCAATGCGCTCATCAGCAACAACAGCGAGCGCCTGGGCAAAAATCTGTGGACCGATGATTCCGACGGCGAACCAATCCGGTTTTATCAGGCATTCAACGAACAGGACGAAGCCCGTTACATTGTTGAAGTGATTGAACAGGCTCTGCGCCAGGACGGCCACCGCCGTCAGGACATCGCCATTTTGTATCGTTCCAACGCCCAGTCCCGTGCATTGGAAGAGGGCCTGTTGCGCGCCAACATCCCTTACCGGATCCATGGCGGTCAGCGTTTCTTCGAGCGACTGGAAATCAAGAATGCACTGGGATACTTGCGTCTGCTACGCAGTCGCCACGACGATGGCGCGGTCGAACGCATCATCAATGTACCGCCGCGCGGCATTGGTGAAAAAACCATTGAGCAACTGCGTGAATATGCACGCGAACATCAGTGTTCACTATGGACCTCAGCCGAGCAGCAGGTAGAGCAACGCCTGCTCAATGGCCGGGCCTGCAATGCGCTGCAAGCCTTTATGCTGCTGATCGAGCAACTGGAAATCGCCACTGCCGAACTGCCGTTGCATCAGTGTACCCGCCACATTATCGAGCACAGCGGTCTGCTTGCCTATCACAAGGAAGAGAAAGGCGAAAAGGGCCAGTCACGGGTAGAAAACCTGGAAGAACTGATCACCGCTGCCCAGGCTTTTACCTACGAACAGGACGAAGAAAACACCCTGCCACCGCTAATTGCTTTTCTTGACCACGCCGTACTTGAAGCCGGCGAAGCACAAGCCAGCGAGCACGAAGACAGCGTACAGCTGATGACCCTGCATAGCGCGAAAGGACTGGAGTTTCCGCTGGTATTTATCGCTGGCATGGAAGAAGGATTGTTCCCGCACAAAATGAGCATGGACGGCGCGGATGGCCTAGAGGAAGAGCGGCGCTTGGCCTATGTTGGCATTACCCGTGCCATGCAGCAGCTATACCTGACCTGCGCTGAAAGCCGACGTTTGTACGGTCAGGAAAACTACAATCTCCAGTCACGCTTTATTGCCGAAATCCCGCCCGAGTTAGTGCAGTCGGTACGCATGCAACCAGCTGCTCCCGGCGCCAGCCAAAATCTGACCAGCACACTGTTTCATGGCAGCAGCGTGCCGGACACGCCGTTCACTCTCGGTCAGGCTGTGTCCCACCCGGTATTTGGCGAAGGTGTCGTGCTCAACTTTGAAGGTACCGGTGCTCAGGCACGGATACAGGTGCACTTTGCCGGTGAAGGCAGCAAGTGGCTGATGCTGTCGTTTGCCAAGCTGGAACCACTCTAAGTATTGGCACCGAATCGTCACATCCATGCTTTTTGTTTCAAATTATATTTTTTCTTGCTTTTTGTTCGCATCAGCCATAAAAAGGCCAGTTGAATATTTTATGTCCGTGCTTTATCACTCAAGGTTCAGGGCCCATTCATCCTTCTGCACACATGCACCAGGAGCCCATGCTTTTACTCTTTCTACTACTGATTCCATTCGTCGGCTGCATACGGATCGCCTTGCAGCCATCCAGTGCACACAATCGTGAGGCTTGGCTGGCCGTTCTGCCCGGCCTGGCTGGCCTGGCCATTCTTGGCAGCCTGCTTCCACAAATCAATAACGGCGACGTACTGCGTTACCAGATCGACTGGCTACCCGCCTACGGGCTGAATCTGGTGCTGCGTATGGATGGCCTGGCCTGGCTGTTCTGTCTGTTAATTGTCGGCATTTTCCTGCTGGTAGTGCTCTATGCCCGTTACTACATGTCGCCACAGGATCCTGTACCACGCTTTTACGCTTTTTTGCTCGCATTTATGGGGGCAATGCTCGGCGTGGTGCTGTCGGGCAATCTGGTGCAGCTGGTGTTGTTCTGGGAACTCACCAGCCTGACCTCATTCCTGCTGATTGGCTACTGGCACCACCGCACCGATGCCAGGCGTGGCGCGCGCATGGCATTTGTCGTTACTGCAAGTGGCGGCCTGTGCCTGCTGTGCGGTGTTCTGATGCTCGGTCATGTCGTTGGCAGCTACGACCTTGATGCAGCTCTGGCTGCTGGTGATACCGTGCGCGAACACGCCTGGTATCGCCCCATCTTGTTGCTGATTGCGCTGGGTGCCCTGACCAAAAGCGCCCAGTTTCCTTTCCACTTCTGGCTGCCACACGCAATGGCAGCGCCCACGCCGGTGTCCGCTTACCTGCACTCGGCGACCATGGTCAAAGCCGGAATATTTTTGCTGATGCGCCTATGGCCTACCCTGTCAGGTACACCCGAATGGACCTGGCTTATTGGCGGGGCCGGCGTTTGCACCCTGCTGAGCGCCTCTTTGATTGCGATTTTCCAGCATGACTTAAAAGGTCTGCTCGCCTACTCCACCATCAGCCATCTGGGCCTGATTACTGCTCTGCTGGGCATGGGCACGCCGCTGGCAATGGTCGCGGCCATTTTTCATACCCTGAATCACGCCACCTTCAAAGCCTCACTGTTTATGGCGGCTGGCATTATTGACCACGAAAGCGGCACTCGCGACATTCGCAAGCTGCGTGGCCTGTACTCTCTGATGCCAGTTACCGCCACCCTGGCCATCGTCGCTTCGGCGGCCATGGCGGGTGTGCCTTTCCTGAACGGCTTTTTGTCGAAAGAAATGTTTTTTGCGGAAACCCTGCTGGTTGGCAGTAGCAGCAACTACTGGATGGCCTTCGCTGCCGTTGTCATGGGCGTTTTTAGCGTGACCTATTCTTTGCGTTTCATTTATGTGTTTTTTGGCACCCCGGCCCGTGATCTCCCGAAAACACCACACGAACCACCACGCTGGATGCGTTTTCCTGTCGAGGTGTTAGTGATACTTTGCCTGGCGGTGGGCATCATCCCGACCCTCAGTATCGGCCCCTTGCTGCACCTGGGCGCTGCTGCTGTTCTGGGTGACCAGACCCCCCACTACAACCTGACCATCTGGCACGGCTTCAACCAGCCCCTGCTGATGAGTTTTCTGACCCTGGGTGGCGGCGTTCTGCTGTATCTGGTGTTGCGCATGCGCTTCAATCTGAGCCAGCGCAGCCAAGTGCCCTGGTTGCGCCGCTTCAGTGGTCAGCGACTGTATGAGCGTTTTATGCTCGAATTGCGCAGCACTGCTGTCAAACTGGAGAAGACTGTCGGTACCCGTCGCCTGCAAACCCAGCTGGCCCTGCTGTTACTGGCCTGCCTGACCGCCGGAACAGTGGCCGCCACGGGCAACCTGCAGGTCTGGCAGGCATTCGTCAGCAGCCCGCCAGATGTTTCATTCAGCGTCCTGTGGCTGATCGGTTGTACTTGCGCAGTCGCTGCCGCCTGGCAGGCGAAGTTTCATCGCCTGTCCGCCCTGGCGCTGGCCAGCGGGGCAGGTCTGACTGTCTGTATCAGCTTTCTGCTGCTGTCGGCCCCCGACCTAGCGCTGACCCAGCTGATGGTTGAAACCGTCACCACGGTGCTCATTTTGCTTGGCTTGCGCTGGCTGCCCGCACGCCGGCCACATCTGGGACAATCACAGTCACCCTCATATCAGACCCGCCTGCGCCGAAGCCGCGACCTAACCCTGGCCATACTCAGCGGACTGGCCATGGCCGCGCTCAGCTATCTGGTGCTGATGCTTCCAGCCGGAGAAGGCATTAGCCATTTCTTCCTCGAGCGCGCCCTGAGCGAAGGCGGCGGCAGCAACGTGGTCAATGTATTGCTGGTCGATTTCCGCGGTTTCGATACGCTGGGTGAAATTAGCGTCCTGGCGATTGTTGCCCTGACAGTCTACGGTCTTCTGCGCCGTTTCCGGCCTGCCGAAGAAAGCCTGCCCCTTCCACCACAGCAAACAGATCTGACCGATGCAGCCGTAAGGCAAACACTGCTGGCGCAGGCCACCACCGGTTATCTGATGGTGCCGGCCATCTACCTGCGCATCCTGTTGCCGATGATTCTGGTGTGCGCACTGTACTTTTTCATGCGTGGGCACAATATGCCGGGCGGCGGCTTTGTTGCCGGACTGTTGTTTGCTACCGGCTTCATCATTCAGTATATGATTGCAGGTACCCAGTGGGTCGAATCCCGCCTGCACCTGCACCCGCACCGCTGGCTGGCGCTGGGCCTGCTGCTGGCCGTTGCCACCGGGGCCGGTGCCTTGCTGGCGGGTTATCCGTTCCTGACCAGCCACACGGCCCTGCTACAACTGCCACTGCTTGGCGAGCTGCACATCCCCAGTGCATTTTTGTTCGACCTGGGCGTATTCGGTGTTGTTGTTGGCTCCACCCTGCTAACTCTGACCGCCCTGGCCCACCAGTCAGTCCGTGGTCTACGCTTATCTCCGCTCACCCCTGGTGCCGATGGCACTGCACAGACGAAGGAGCCCTAATATGGAAGCCATCATTGCCATTGCAATTGGCATACTCTTTGCTTCGGGTGTCTGGCTGATTCTGCGTCCGCGCACTTTCCAGGTCATTATCGGGCTGATGCTGATGTCTTACGCAGTCAACCTGTTCATCTTCATCATGGGCCGCCTGACAGTTAACCAGCCGCCGCTCACGACCACCCGGAACATCGACAGCAGCCAATTTGCCGATCCGGTTACCCAGGCTTTGGTGCTAACCGCCATTGTGATCGGTTTTGCCACCACTGCACTGTACCTGGTCTTGCTGCTGACCTCGCGCGGCCTCACAGGCACCGACCATGTTGACGGCCGGGAGCCGCGCTTATGATGTTTGCGCTCGATCAGCTGATTCTGTTGCCGATTCTGCTGCCCCTGACGCTGGGCGCACTACTGGTTCTGCTAAGGGGTCACGAACAGCTCAAGTTTGTGGTCAGCCTCGGTGGCACACTGTGCCTGCTGACAGCAGCACTGGCACTGTACCTGTTGACTGACCGGGAAGTCTGGCCCAACGGTGTCGGGGTCTACCTAGCCGGCAACTGGATGGCTCCTTTCGGTATTTCTCTGGTAGTGGACCGGCTGGCGGCCCTGATGTTGCTGCTCAGCACAGTCATTGCCAGCGCCGCACTGATTTTCTCCCGGCGCCGCTGGAGCAGGGCGGGAGTTCACTTCCACTCACTGTTTCAGTTTTTGCTGACTGGCATCAATGGCTCGTTTCTTACCGGTGACCTGTTCAATCTGTTTGTCTTTTTCGAAATCATGCTGGCTGCATCCTATGGGCTGCTGCTTTTGGGTCTGCAGCCCCGACGGATACGGGCCAGCATGCAGTACGTGGTCATCAACCTGATTGCCTCCTCGATTTTCCTGATTGGCATTGCCCTGATTTATGCGGCATGCGGTACCCTGAACCTGGCCGACCTGTCCCAGCGCGCGACCTCACTTGATGACACCCAGCGCTTGCTGCTGGAAACCGGAGCCGCAATCCTGGCCATTGCATTTCTTACCAAAGGAGCCATGTGGCCGCTGGGCTTCTGGCTACCGGCCACCTACGCTGCAGCCGCTCCGCCGGTAGCGGCCATGTTGGTGCTGATGACCAAAGTCGGCATATACGTCATCCTGCGCCTGTGGCTGCTGATCTTTGCCGGCCAGGAAGACCACTGGCATACCTTGTCCGGCATGGCACTGGTGGCGGGCGGGCTGCTGACACTGTGTTTCGGCACCCTGGGCTTGCTCAGCAACCTGGAGCCCGGGCGCATGGCCGGATTCAGCGCCATTGTTTCCTCTGGCACATTGCTCATTGCTATTGGCTACGGAGGCCCGGCGGTGGTCAGTGCCGCCTTGTTCTATCTGGTCAGCTCAACCCTGGCGGTGGCCGCTTTTATGCTGCTGCTGGAGCTGATCGAGCGTATTCGCGACCCGGGAGCAGAGTTGCTGGCACAAACCATGGAGGCCTTTGACATTGACGATGCAGCAGATGAATCGGCCGGTGTAGCCATTCCCGCCGCCACCGCGTTCCTTGGCCTGTCGTTTGTTACTTGTGCCCTGATCATGGCCGGCTTACCGCCCCTGTCCGGTTTTGTCGCCAAGTTTAGCCTGCTGCACGCACTGCTCAACCCGGCTTCGGCATCACTGGCCGTGAGTACCCTGACCTTTGTCATTATTGCCCTCGTGATATTTTCCGGCTTGGCCGCCATCATCGCGCTGCTACGCTTTGGTGTTCGCGTATTCTGGTCGATTCCCGGCATGAAACCACCCAGGCTGCACCTTTCTGAAGCACTCCCGGCCTCCGGCCTGCTGCTGCTATGCATTTTGCTAAGCCTGGGAGCCGGTCCAGCCAGCGATTACCTGGCCCGAACCTCTGCAGCCCTGCACCAGCCCGGTCAGTACAGCGAGCGGGTATTATCCAGCACACCGGTACCCGGAGCCGGCATCCCTGATGGAGAAATACCATGAAGCGCTGGCTGCCCACACCGCTGATGTCGCTGGCACTCTGGCTGCTTTGGCTGATGCTGAATCAAAGTCTGGCCCTGATAGATACGCTTTTTGGTGCCCTGATTGCCGTTGTTGTCCCCCTGCTGATTGCTCCGTTGCGGCCCACTCCGGTTCGGGTATCACGCCCGGTTGCGGCAATCCGCCTGCTGTTTTATTCACTGGTGGAAATTCTGCGCTCATGCTTTAACGTCTGCCGGCTGATTGTATTCAGTAAAAAAAACCTCAATTCACAATTTATCCGTATTCCGCTTGACCTGCGTGATCCGCACGGCCTGGCAGTGCTGGCCTGCATTATCAACTCCACTCCGGGTACTGTCTGGGTGGAAATCATCCCTGACAGTCACGATCTGGCCCTGCACGTATTTGACCTGCACGATACCCAGTGGTGGATAGA
>Ga0265293_10008805_pt1 | contig 14770 bp, 8 predicted proteins | sample Munlanlewell138R_FD_192505 | JGI IMG/M metagenome (GOLD analysis project Ga0265293, IMG submission 192505) | Leachate microbial communities from a municipal landfill in Southern Ontario, Canada - Leachate well 138R | ecosystem: Engineered > Solid waste > Landfill > Unclassified | place: Canada...
ATATCCAGATGCTTGCGGAAACCTGTCATTGGTAGCGTAGTGAAGAATCTATTGTTTTTAACCGGGCACCAGTGATCCAAATTCCAAATTTAGTTGATCATCTCCTTGGTTTAGCCGCTTATTGAGCTGGCTGCGGTGGCTGATCTGGCTTCGACACGGTGGCTGAGCTTGTCGAAGCCAGCGTAGCCACCGTGTCGAAGCCAGCTTGTCGGAATCTGTCGAAACCTCCGTTGGTTGAGCTTGTCGAAACCTGGTGATGCGTTTTTAAAATTGGAATTTACTTGTGATTGTTTACTCCGACTACCGGCGGTTGGAATTTCATGGCGATGTGTCCCCATTGATCCAAAGGCAAACACTATTCAGCGTAAGCCAATCTTTTGATTTCCTGTCGTCGGCATCATAAAATGCTGCTTTCGCGAAATAATTAAACCCTAAGGGAGTTTATTTTGTTTGCTTAGCCTTTGCCGGGGCAATGTAGCCACAGGCGAAAATATTACCTTTGCCAAAAAATTAAGTAAATTATCCCATTATGAAACGAGTACTGATTATTGTTTTGATTGTTTGCGCGGGTTTTCAGAGTTTCGGTCAGCCTGTGAGTGAGAGCACACGAAAGAAAGTGAGCGCTGTATTCGATGTCTTCAACGATTTTTATCTGGATGTTCCCGATTCGATCGACAACAAGTTTTTTAATCTGGGGGTAAATTTCGACATGCTTTACGACTTTCAGATTGCCGAGAGCAATTTCAGCTTTGCCATCGGGGCGGGCATAGGCTCTCACAATTTCTACAGCAATGCTTTTGTGGTAGAAGACAGCCTGAACGTGTCGGCGCTTTATCCTATCAAAAGCCTTCATCCAGGTACCAGCTACAAGAAAAATAAAATTAGCTACACCTACTTCGACGTGCCGCTCGAATTCAGACTGCGCACCAAAAAGAACTTCAGGGCAGCTGTGGGATTCAAGGTTGGTTTCCTCATCGACAACCACAGCAAATATCGTGGCGACGACTATATCTTTGGCACCACCGACAAAATCCATGTAAAGTTTAAAGATGTGCCCAACATCGAAAAGTTGAGATACGGCGTTACGGCAAGAGTAGGCTGGAAATTTATCAACCTCATGGGGTTCTATTCGCTCACCGATCTTTTTACCAAAGACAAAGGCTCCGAAACCTATCCTATTTCGATAGGTATTTCGCTGATGCCATTTTAATTTGTGCAGGTGCTAATGACGAAATTGGTAAGCGAAAACGACGATTAACAAAGAATTGGTTTTAAAATTGAATTCGCTTTGCCACCATTTTTAAAAAAAAAGCCACTTGTTTATTTGTTCACTTTCCGTTCGTATCGCTGCAACACCAGCCTGTAGGGGAGTATGCCGCGGGCTTTGGCACTGATCACCAGGAGCGAATCCAGCGCTTCGGTGCGAATTAGCGCGGAGGCAATGCCGGCTTCGGCTATAACTGGATTATAGCCCAACACCTTACCGGTGCCTTCTACCGTGAATTCAACCAGCACATTTGCATCATAAACTATATTGCCCCTGCTATCGGTAACGCAGGCATTTACAAAAAAGAGATCGGGATAATTTTCGTTAATAGCGATGCCTTCCAGATCAGCTTTTAGCCGGATGCGCGCGGCAGTTGCGGCAACGGCAACTTCATGGCGCGCGGCCTCCATGCCGTCGATATAACCAATGGCGGTGAGATTTGCGGTTCCGACAGGCACATTTTCAAAATGAAAAGGGGGAAATGCAAGCGTAGCAAATACAGAATCTTTAGTGGCGGTTTGTCGTGCAAGAACATGCTCCTCCGCCAACAACTCCACTTCCTCACAATTGCTGAACACTGTGACTTCGCGCGACGAAAGCTGATTGTTATAGCTGGCAATGAAAACCATAGGTCCGGAAGCCACAGGCGCAGGAACTTGCTCCTGCGGTGGCCGCTGGCTTTGATAGAAATACCAGGAAAACTTAGGAACCCGGAAAATATCGGCGATGCCCGATGCTTCCAGATCATCGGCATAGCCGCGGTTGTAGTCGAACATGAGCCAGTTGGCATGGCCGATGGTGCCAATGCCTCTTCGGTTGGATGCTGCGGCTTGGGAGAAGTTGAGCGCCTGTTGCAACAATCGTTGCTCGCCGCTGTCGCGCAACTGCCTGCTGTTGCGCTCGTCGGCTTTCAGACCGTCAAAAGCTTTTTGATTGAAACCCGCATTCTGTGCGTAATACTCCCAGTCGCCATATTCGGCTACAAAAACGTTTCTGTTTCCATTTTTATAAAAATTCCAATAATCCGGCGGCTGGGCATGTTGCCGAGCGGGGATAAAAAGATCGTAGGCGGGATAGTCCGTCCAGCCGGCTGAGTAGCTATCGCCGAAAGGCAACTCCTGGTCGAGAATTTCGTTTACCGTTTGCATGTATTCGTTGGTCATCGGCGATTCGTTGAGCGACAGCTCCCAAAAAGCCACACATGCGTGGTTGCGGTCGCGGCGAATCATGTCGCGGCAATCCTGATAAGAATTTTGGATGAATACTGAATCCCCAAAAAATTGCCATCCTGGAATACAATCCATCACCAGCAGCCCAAGTGCGTCGCAGGCATCCATGAATGCCTCCGCGTGCGGATAATGCGACAGCCGCACAAAGTCGAAGCCTGCACTTTTTATTTTCACCGCATCGCGCCATTGTGCTTCGTCCGACAAAGCATAGCCCACAAAAGGATATTCCTGGTGGCGGTTGGTGCCACGCAGGAATTGTTTTTCACCATTAACAAAAAAACCATTTTCGTTTAACTCAATTTTCCGGATGCCAATGTTGAGGCTTGTCGAATCGAGCAGGCGTTCGCCGGCCATCAGCTCCACCAGCAATCGGTAAAGCTGCGGCTGCTGTGGTGACCACAACTGCGGATCATCCACCACCAGCTCCTGCTGCAACGTCACGGTGCTGTCCGGTTGCACAAGCGCTTCATCTGAGCGGAAATAAAATATTTGTCCATCGGAGGAAATAAGGGTGGCCAGCAAGCGAACCTTTTCTGTAGAGCCACTTACGTTTTTTGCCTGCACGCGCAGCACACCCTGCGCCTGCTCAGCGCTTACTTCATCAAAATGCACCAGCACTCCGCCGCCGGCTACCTCATCAGCAGCAACAGCATCGGTGATAAAAATTTTGCCGGTGGTAATGAGATAGACATTGCGATAGATGCCGCCATAATAATTGAAGTCGAGATCGGCAAGCGGTTTACCCGGCGGAACCTGTGCATTATCGGTATTATCCACCCACACATCTATTTGGTTGACGGTGTCGGGCCGCAGTAGCGGAGTAGCATCCACCGTAAAAGGCAGGTAGCCGCCGCTGTGTGTCAGCACTTTTTCATTATTAATAAAAAGGGTTGCCACTTGCATTACTCCTTCAAAATAAAAAAAGAACTTCCGGTTGGCGGTATCGCTTACGCTAAATGTTTTTGTGTAATGTCCCAAGCCCTGAAATTGATCGTTGACCACCAGTGGTTCGAGGCGCATGGTGTGCGGCAGGTTGATGGTTTCCCATTCTGTAAAAGTGGTGTCGCTGGCCGCTTTGCGCGAAAATTGCCAGCCGTTGCCAAAGTTCGTAGTAGTGCGGTATATGTTTTCGTTGGCTTCGTTGCACCCTGCAAAGAATAGAGCTATTGCGAAAAGCAAAACAATTTCCCGGGGGCTGTTTTTGAAAGATCTCTTCATCTCTTCAAATTTCTACTTGTACGTGTTGGTATCAAAAAAATCGAAAGCGGGCAGCGCTTCATTGCCATTGGCGGCGTCGAAAAATGTAGCGTTGTCCCAGTGCGAGCCTTGCCCCCAGAGGGTGGAGCAGGAAGTCGAAATCCAGGCAGGCTCCCAATATACCACGCCGTGTCCGCCGCCATCACGCGTAAGTCGCACCAGGTCTGTCAGGTAATCAAGCTGCCCCTGTGGAGTAGCCGGATATTCGGCAATAAGCGCCTCTTTGCCCAGAATATTTCCGGCGGCATCGGCATCGAGCATGGTGTGAGGATAAGCAGTTTCTACAATCATCACCTGCTTGCCGTAAAGCTGGCGCAACGAATCCAACGCTTGCGGAATTTCCTGAAACTTGTAGGTTGACCATTTTGGATAATACGACAAACCAATCCATTCAAAATCTGCCAGCCCGCTATCTGTGGCTTCGCGCATCCACCAAAAAGCATTTTCGGGCTGCGCAAGATGAATCATCTTTCGGATGTTGTTTCCGCTGGTTTTATTAAAATCATCCACTGCCGCTATTCCTTTATTTAATAAAAAAATATTCCGCTTCCAGTTGATGCTGTTGGTGATCATGTCGTCAGCGGGTTGTATGATTTCGATGTTCACCTCGTTGCCAATCTGCACCATGAGCGGAACCAATCCTGCCTTATCAAGCTTTTGAAGTGTGTTGTAGGTATATTTGTAAAGCGAGTCCGCCAATATCTCCAGGCTGCCGGTGTGTTGCCAGGCGGCGGGGATCACTTGGTGCTGCGGGTCGGCCCAGGTATCGGAGTAATGAAAATCGAGCAACACTGCCATGTTGTTTTCTTTGGCGCGCTGCATGGTTTTTTTCACGTCATCATAACCTGACCACACGCTGTGGGGCGAGTGCCACAGACGCACGCGCACCAGGTTGCAGCCTTCCCGGGCAAAGAGCATAAAAGGATCGATTGCCTTGCCGTTTTGCTGATAAACTCCGCCACAAGATTCCATTTCGTTTACGTACGATAAATCGGCACCATAGTAAAAAGCTGTGTCGTTCTGCTTAGGCTGAGGCTGCCGGCAGCCGGCAAAAAAAAGGAATAATGCTGCCGCGATAAAAATTTTAGTCTTCATATTTCAAAAACTTTTGGGTAATGACTTTGGCTTCTTTTGTAACGATTTTTAAGAAATAAATGCCAGAGGGGAAATCGGCAACATCCATTTTTACAGTTTGTGATGGAAAAAAGGAATTGCTTTTTAATAGTTTCCCAAAAGCATCGTAAACAGTAATGCTGCTGATCTCCTCTTCACTTTGCACCCAAAGAGCATCAGTGGCGGGATTAGGAAAGATTTCGAATTGGTATCGTTGCCATTCCGCGACAGCGGTACCGCCAATAGCATTGCAGCTACTCCATACAAAAGCCATCAGTGCAGCGGTATCGGTAACAACATAACGCCGGTGGTTGCCCCAATACAAAGCACATTCGGCGGGCACGGTTTCGCGTGAAGCGTCGAGCCAGTTGTTGTTGTTGCGAAAAATATAAGCGCCCTGGCTGCGGGCGGGAAGGGTGGTTTGGTAGCTAAAAATGTTGTCGCCCGCCGATTGCATGGGGACAAGTTGCCAGGGCTGGCCGGTAAAGTCGCCGGTAACGAAAACGCCATGACTTGTATTCACCCCGGTCATGTCCACCTTAAAAGTTACGGCCACCGGGTCGAGCGCTGCAGGTTTTATTTCATAATCATAATCCATAAAGCCGATTCCTTGGTGCAGTTGGTGATCAAAATCGAAAAAGGCAGCATTTTCCCAACTGGAGCCGCACTCCGTCGAAACCCATGCCGGCTCCCAATAAATCACGGCGCTGCCACCTTTCTCTTTCACCAGCCACGATAGCTCAGTGAGGAAGTCGCGCTGATTTTCAGGCGATGGCTGCCCGCCATAGCAAGGCAGCAGGTTGTCGACGCCCAAAAGGTTATTGTCATTGTCGTCCCACTCGAGTGTGAAAGGATAAGCCGTTTCTACAATCATCACTTCCTTGCTGTAGGTTTGCCGAAGCTCCGCCACTGCCTCTGCAGCTTCTCTTACGCTCATCACCGACCAACCGGGATAATACGAGAAGCCGATGATATCGAAATCATCCAGCCCGTTTTCTGCAGCATCAGCAAACCACCAAAGCGCATTTTCGGGCTGCGCAATATGAATCACAGTTTTTATAAAAGCCGCCGCCAGCGCATTGATATCGGCGACAGCCTGTTGCGCCCGTTGCAGCAAGAGCACGTTGCGTGGCCAATCATTTGGATAGAGCGGCTCGTCGGGCTTTAGCAGAATGTTGCCGTTTATTTCGTTGCCAAGCTGCACCATTTCCGGCAGCAAGCCTTGCTGGTGAAGTTGGTAAAGTGTGTTGTAGGTGTAATTGTATAACGAATCGGCCAGTACCTCCAAATCATCAATCTGCTGCCAGGCTGCCGGGCGGAGCTGTGCGCCGGGATCGGCCCAGGTATCGGAATAATGGAAGTCGAGCAACACCTGCATGCCGGCGGCTTTGGCGCGCCCTATCGACACCTTCACATCCGCCAGCGAGCTGTAATTGTTGGCCGCGGGCGTGTGCCACAACCGGAAGCGCGCGATCTTAGCGCCGTGCTCCCCAAAAATAACGAAAGGGTCATTGGCAGCACCATCTTCATAATAAATTGCGCCACAATCCTCCATCTCATTTACAAAAGAAAGATCAGCGCCGGTACAGAAGGTTTGGGTGGCGGCGGGCAGAATTATTAACGTGAGTATTGCCGTCAAGCAAAAAGTCAGGCGACGGATGAGATGCGATGTTTTATTCATAAGATTCAAATTATCCGCAGTCTGAAGACCTGGGTTAGTGATCAGGTAGCAACAAAGAGCCAAAAAAAATTATTTGGCCAAAGCCTGAATGTTTTTGACTTCACTAATCCTGCCCTTCGGAGCGGGGTCAGATAGCCCGGCCGGAAACCCGCGGGCTTTAGCCCGCAATTTTTTTAGAATAATCAATGCATCTCGATGCTGTGGATCATGTAAAACAGATGCTGCAGGTGTTTGGTGATTTCGGTGATGTATTCGGTAGCGGCGCGCACCGAGCCGGGAACAGCAAAGAGCAGCGTGTTGCCGTTAGCGCCGGCCACGGCTCTGCTGGTGAGGGCGGAAGGTTTTTCGACGCCATATTTCCAACGTATCATCTCCATGATGCCGGGGATGGGTTTTTTGATGAAATCGTTCATCACTTCCGGCGTGATGTCGCGCGGCCCGATACCAGTGCCGCCGGTTGTTATGATGAGATCGGTGGCAGACAAGACGCCGTTGAGCAGCTCGCGAAGCTGCATTTCGCTATCGGGAATCACCACATTTTCAATTTCCAGTCGCCAGTTTATTTTATAAAAATAATCTTGCAAAGCTGCCGACACTGCCGGGCCGCTTTTGTCGGTGTAGATGCCGCGGCTGGCGCGGTCGCTCAGCGTAATTACCAGCGCTTTGAAAACTCTGGGTGTGTGTTGCATCACGTCGCCGGGATGAAGCTCGCCGGGATGAACTACACGGCAAAAGATGCCTTCGCGCGGCATCACATAATTGCCCGGCTCGCGAAACTCGTCGTGAAAAGGCTTGCCCTTTTGCACTACCTCCAACACTACCTCATCTTTAATAAAACGATCAAACATCCGTATGTCGGCGACAGAGGAGGTCTCGAAAAGAATGTTCTCGGCAAACTGTCCTGGCGAAAGCGGTCGTGCGCCGGTGATATCGTAAAAACGCTTTGCGTGTGCCACGTCGAACATACTCACGGGACGGATGCTCCCTGCGTGCACGTCGCCGGCAACACCGTCGGGTTCCAGGATCAATTTTTCGACCTGTACTTTCCGTCCGCGCTCTCCGGCTGCGTTGGTGGCCAATATTTTTATGGTTTGCATTATGAAATTAATTTTATCAGTGAAAATATTGTGTGAATAATCAAGCGACAAAGATAACGGAAACAAGAAGTTGTTGGGTGCTGTGAGGGTTCGATATTCAGTAATCAATCTTAAATCGCCATTTTCTTTTTTTAATCTTTTCAGCTATCTTTAGCCTGAATAATTCATCATTTGCTGAAATGGAACGCTGATCTATCAGTTGCCGGACAGGTGACACGGATACCCCGCCTTATGCGGGGGATTTTTGTCTTTATCTGTGTAAATCTGCAACATCCGCGTTTGTTGCTGATCCTGTCGAAGTATCCGTGTTCCACAAAAGTTTATGAATAAAGCAGGTTAGTTGGAAATCCGGCTATATCGCAACGTAGATTTTATTACATCCTTCCGATTTCTCCCGGCTTTTTCTATTTTTGTAATCTTTAAAAAACAAACAATACTTATGCATTCACAATCGTCATCATCACCAGCGGCACGTGCTGCCGACAACATACGGGTTTTATCAGCGGCCATGGTCGAACAGGCCAAATCAGGACACCCCGGCGGCGCCATGGGCGGAGCCGATTTTACAGAAATATTATTTGCTGAATTTTTACGATTCGATCCCTCGGATCCTTACTGGCCTGAGCGCGACCGGTTTTTTCTGGATCCCGGCCACATGTCGCCGATGCTTTACGCCACGCTGGCCATGTATGGACATTTCAGCCTGGACGACCTGAAAAACTTTAGGCAGTGGGGAAGCCCTACACCGGGACATCCCGAGCGCGACCTGAGCCGTGGCATCGAAAATACCAGTGGGCCGTTGGGGCAGGGACACACCTTTGCCGTAGGTGCTGCCATCGCCGAGCGCTTTCTGGCTGCCCGGTTTGGCGAATGGAGCGCACACAAAACTTTTGCCTACATCTCCGACGGCGGCATACAGGAAGAGATTTCGCAAGGCGCCGGGCGTATCGCCGGCCATCTGGGGCTGAGCAATCTTATCCTGTTTTATGATGCTAATAAAATACAGCTTTCTACACCCATTGCTGACGCCACCTCCGAAGATACCGCTGCCAAGTACCGCGCCTGGAACTGGCGGGTGATAGAGATAAACGGCAACGACGCCGGCCAGATTCGCCAGGCGCTGACGCAGGCAACAGCCGAAACGAAAAAGCCCGTGATCATCATCGGTAACACGCTGATGGGAAAAGGCATCGTGGACAAAGACAACCAACCTTTCGACAACCGCTCCGACGTGCACGGCCAGCCCATCAGCGCCGCCGGAGGAAGCATCAAAGTCACCATCCGCAATCTGGGCGGCGACCCTGAAAATCCATTTGTCATCTTTGACGATGTAAAACAGTATTATCAAAAAATAAAAGAACAAAAAATAGCTGCCGCTAAAAAACGCAAAGAAGAGAAGCAGCAATGGGAAAAGCAAAATCCCGTGCTGGCAAAGCAGTTGGCCGACTTCCTGGCCGGAAACCTCCCGGAGCTGGAAACCGAAAAAATAGAGCAGCCACAAAATATTGCTACACGCGCTGCTTCCGGCAACGTGCTTAAATATCTCTCCGGGCGCATCCCCAACCTGGTGGTGGCTTCTGCCGATCTGTCGAACAGCGACAAGACCGATGCTTTTCTGAAACAAACCACCGCTTTCCAACCAGGCGATTTTTCTGGATCGTTTCTGCAGGCCGGTGTGTCGGAGCTTACCATGGCAGCCATCGCCGCTGGTATGGCATTGCATGGCGGAATTGTGCCGGCGTGTGCCACCTTCCTGGTTTTTTCGGATTATATGAAGCCTGCCATCCGGCTGGCAGCGCTCATGGAGCTACAGGTGATCTACATCTTTACGCACGACGCTTTCAGAGTAGGCGAAGACGGCCCCACCCACCAACCGGTAGAACACGAGGCACAACTGCGGTTGCTGGAGCAGATGCGCAATCACAGCCACCACCGTGCTTTTCTGGCGCTGCGTCCTGCCGATGGCGACGAGACCACCATCGCCTGGAAGCTTGCCCTCGAAAATACAAACAGCCCTACTGCACTTATCCTTTCACGACAAAATATTCCGGAAATTGTGCTGCCCAAAGGTGCCGACAGAAAACAATTGGCAGCGCTTGCTGCACGTGGCGCTTACATAATACGCGGTAACTACGACAAGCCCGACCTCATCATGCTGGGCAATGGCTCGGAAGTGTCGCTGCTGGCGGAGACGGCGCAAAAGCTCGAAACAGACCAAAACCTGAAAGTACGGGTAGTTTCTATTCCGTCGGCGGGGTTATATATGGATCAGCCCGAAAGCTATCGGCATGAGTTGCTCACCCCCGGCATTCCGCTGCTGGCACTTACCGCCGGACTGCCTGCTGCATTGCCCGTAACGGAAAACGCCCACACCCGCATCCTGGGCATGTCTCAATTTGGATATTCGGCACCGGCAAAGGTGCTCGACCAGAAGTTTGGCTTCACCGTGGAAAATGTATTTGCGCAAGCGATGGATTTGCTTGAGTAAACGAGTTGCCGATAGGAGAGTGAAGTTTAAACGCACTTCACTACGGCAATAAATGACAAGACTGGAAAACAAGAGAGGGGGGGCGGGATCGGGCGCGAAGCGCCCGATCCCGCCCCCCTACAATTCATTGAAAGCCATTGTCATTCTGAGCGTAGCGAAGAATCTATTATTTTTAACCGGACAACAAAGAAAACAAATAACGACATTTCACAAAACGTACACTCAGACAACCAACACCTATTATTGTGAATCAGTTAGATACAGGGTGCGTGTCGTAAAGTAGAAAAGTAATAATTTTGCCCCATGGGACAATTATTATTACCACTATTTCCTGTGGATAGCAAAATGATCACTCCGACCTTGGGGGTTCGTGAGGTTGACGGGACTGTTTATTATCTCCATAGCGGGATGCCGATTTTTTCACATTTGTCGGGTGATTTAAACATGTTTCGTTACATCACTTCTAATCTTATTTTGCAAGGGTTATGCAGCAATCAGGACATTGTTGACACCTTTCATGTTTCAACGGATAGTGTTGCACGTTGGAAGAAAAGGCTATTGGAGCAAGGCGAAAAATCGTTTTTCAAGGAAGAAGCGCGCCATGGCCGAAGCCACAAATTACTCCCGGAAGTTTTGGATCGTATCCAAGGCAAGTTGGACGCGGGAAAAAGTAATTACTCTATTGCAAAACAAGAAGGTATCTCGGAAGGGAGCATTCGTTATGCGATCAAGCTTGGCCGTTTAAAAAAAAGACAAGTCCATCTGTAATCCCCGCAAAGGCTCGCAGTGAAAGGAGCCTGGAAGATGCCCAAGCGGCCGAAGGTATCGGCATAGCAGCAACACGCCAGGAAGAGCGGGGACTGGCCGTAACCGGTAAACAGGAATATGCAGCCACCCTATTCGACCATCAGAAAAGCGTGCTAAATGCAGGTGTACTGTTTTCTATTCCGGCATTAATATCACAAGGATTAGAGAAATTATTTACTATCCTTAGGCCTTTGCCATCAGGCTATTATGGGCTGCATCATATTGTGTTGATTTTGTGTTTTATGACTTTGTGCCGGATAAAAAATCCGGAACAATTAAAGAAGTATCCGCCGGGAGAACTGGGCAAGTTGCTTGGGTTGGATCGCATACCCGAAGTTAGATATTTTCGAAAAAAGCTAAAGCAAATCACTGACCAGTTTAAGTCAGATGAGCTTCATACGGAGCTTTTTCATTCGTGGGTTGAAATGATGCCTGAAATGTTTTTTTATATTGATGGCCACGTTCGGGTTTACCACGGTGATTTAGCAAATCTGCCTAAGCGCTTTGTGTCGCGCGAAAAACTTTGTCTGAGCGGGACAACTGAATTCTGGATCAACGATGAAAAGGGACTTCCCCTTATGGTGATTACATCAGAACTGAACGAAAAGTTAAAGGTGGCCATAGAACAGGCAATACCCAAAATAAAAAATGAGATAACCCTTGTCCCAAAACCAGGCGAACCAATCTTTACACTAATTTTTGACCGTGAAGCTTATGAACCCAAATGGTTCATAAAACTCTGGGAAGAACATCAGGTAGCAGTAATTACATATCGTAAAAACGTTGTTGATAAATGGGACAGTTCAATGTTCCATGATGTTGATGTACTGGTTAATAACATAAATGTTACGATGCAGCTTTGCGAAATGGGAACCCAATTAAATGGGCATTGGTTCAGGGAGATACGCAAGCGTTCTGAAAGTGGGCATCAAACATCCATACTCACAACACACCCCACGCTGCAAATGCAAACTACGGCCGTTAAAATGTTCTCAAGATGGACCCAAGAGAATTACTTTAAATATGCGATCGCAAACTTTGAATTTGACAAGATGATTCAATACGGGACAGAGCCAGTGAACCAAAAACTGTCCATCCCCAATCCAGAATACAAGCGGCTGAACCAGCAGCTCAAAAAGACAAGAGAAAAAAAATCAAGGATTGAAGCCCAAGTTTACAAAAAGCTTATTGAAAACGATCAGGTAAGTAGTGAACAGTTCAGAAAAAACATGAGTAAGATTGCTTTATTGATAGAGCAAATTAATGATTATAGTGATGACGAACAGAGCCTTTTGAACAAAAAAAAGGATGTGCCTTCACGCATTACAGTGGAAGTAATGCCAGAAGAAAAACGCTATAATAAACTCAAGCAAGAAAGTAAAAAGTTGAAAAACGTGATAATAATGCTCGTCTATCGTTCAGAATCGGCCTTATACAATAACTTAGCTGATTATTATAAATACAGAGACAAAGAAGGACGGGAACTGTTAAAAGAAATATTTACCAGCGATGCTGACATGATCCCTGACTATCAAAACAGAACATTAACAATCAGGCTGCATTGCCTATCAACCCCACGGGCAAACCAAGCAGTGAAGCAATTGTGCGAGTTCCTAAATCAAACCGAGACAGTTTATCCATACACAGATTTACGCCTGATTTACGAAACAGTCGCGCCTTAAATTACGATAGTATTGGTTGTCTGACACTGAAATAATCATAATTCATGCGTTGTAAGCGTTTTTCATACTATTGAATCACCACCTTTTTGGTAATGACATCATTTCCGCAGGTAATTTTGATAAAGTAAAGCCCGGAGCTAGATTTTGAACTTTCAATTTTTAAAAAAGAAGATTTAGCACCTGGCCGAAGGTGAGAAACCAAAACCCCACTTGCATTCAATATCTGCACATCATCAATAAATACCTCCGACCGAATGTTGATGATGTCGGTGGCCGGATTTGGGAAAATATGGCAGACCTCGTTTATTCGCGCTGCATCCTCGGGAACTGACGTGGCCAGCAGCGGCTCGTAAAAGTAAGCAACACCGCCGGTATTTCCATAATTGTATTCAAACGGAACGCCGGCAAAAATCTCGGCAATACCATCGTTGTTAAAATCGCCCGAAGCCACCGAGCGCCCCGGCAGTGCCAGTCCGTTTTTTAATACGAACGATGGCGATTGGGCTGGTATTCCGCCACCGGCATAAAGATAATAATCATATCCATACGCGTGGCGAAAGCCGGCAATGATGTCGGAGGCTTCTTTTTCCATCTTTCTATCAACAAAATCAAAACAATGAATGCTATTCGAAAAAGTGCTGTCGGCAATGGTGAGGTCGTATTGTGAATTCATATTTGGCCCACCATAATAAACGTAAATCGTCTTTGCAAAATAGCTGTAATGTATCAGATCGTTGTAGCCATCGCCATTATAATCGCCGGGCGACATAGCGGTGTTTGCTCCATAATTTCTTCCGTTGGTAAATGGATTTACCAGCGCTTTATCATAATAAGCATCCGCATTGGGACCGCCAAAATAAACCAGCGACTGACCGTCTCCGTTGTTGGGGTCGCCAAGTGTAAAGTCGTCGTAGCCATCGGCGTTCACATCGCCGCAGGGAGTAATGGGATGGGCAAACAATATTCCGCATTGGGTGCATGGCACGCTGATTACCAGGTCGGGCTCGGGGCCAATCTGGCTGTCGCTGCCAAAATATACAAATGCTTCCCTGAGGCAGTAGCGGTGTTTGCCGCCGCCCACCACCAGGTCGTCAAAACCGTCGGCATTATAATCGCCTACGATACACAGGTTGTAGCCATAACTGTAAAAGGTGTCGTTATCGTGAAGCACCACATCGGCATCCTGATAGTTGTAAGTGCTCTGCAAATTGGGTGAACCGAAGAAGATAAAAATGTCTTCGCGTTCAGGGATAGTCCCGCTGGTGAACCTTACCGTTGATTCAGAACTATTGGCAATGGCAATATCGGTGTAGCCGTCGCCATTCATATCGCCCGAAGTCCAGTCGTGACACAGGGCTTTGGAAGTTTGTGGCAACAGATAGCGGATGTCGGGTTCCATATCGAATTCCGGGCCGCCAAAATAGACATTCAGGTAGCAGCCACCGCGCGCCAGAATGCCCCAGTCGTCGTAGCCATCCTGATTAATATCTTTAATTTTTTGGGCTTGAAAGCCAAATTCCAGATTCTGGTAGGTTTGATCTCCTGTTCGTCCGATGATGACAGGATTAAGAAAGTCGGGCGTATCGCCGCCTAAAACAATGGCCGTTCCAATAGTTTCAAAACGCAGGTTTTCGTCGTAAGACCAATAGTTAAAAGCCAGATCGGCAAAGGAATCGCCATTATAATCGAAAGCGTCCATCCGACCTACGGTGTAGAAAGCTCCTGAAAAAGGCCCCTTGAGAAGAAGCTCCTGCATGCTTCCGTGGTTGTAAAATACAGGCTGAATTCCTTCGTTGGCCGCCTGGTCATGTCCATAAAATACCGCTATGGTATCGGCGCCATATTTCGAGTACCAATCGTCGGCTCCGTCGTTGTTAAAATCGCCACCCATGTAGAGCATACGCCCATGGTTGCGCAGCTGCACTACCACCGGATCGTCGAAATAGGGCGCTGAGGCTTTTCCAAAAAATACTTCCAGATCAAATTCGCCCATCGATTCCGGTACGTAAAAAGCGTGGGCGATGTCGATTTGCTGATCTCCATTAAGATCGCAAAATGCAGTGGTGTAGTGCGATGATGGCTCGTGGATGTATGGAATGCTGAAGCTTTGCTCTATGGTTATTTCGTGGGCTTCTTTATCAAAAATAAA
>Ga0265293_10008810_pt1 | contig 14763 bp, 5 predicted proteins | sample Munlanlewell138R_FD_192505 | JGI IMG/M metagenome (GOLD analysis project Ga0265293, IMG submission 192505) | Leachate microbial communities from a municipal landfill in Southern Ontario, Canada - Leachate well 138R | ecosystem: Engineered > Solid waste > Landfill > Unclassified | place: Canada...
TACCACACAACGGCTCGAGTCCCAGCGGGACGGAATTTCAGATAGCATCCCGGAAAGACGAGCATCCCCTACGAGTCTCATCGAGACGGAATTTCAGATAGCATAACAATACCACACAACGGTTCGAGTTCCAGCGGGACGGAATTTTAGATAGACCCAGACAGGTGCACAATACCTTGAGTCCCATCGAGACGGAATTTCAGATAGCATCCCGGAAAGACGAGCATCCCCTACGAGTCTCATCGAGACGGAATTTCAGATAGCATAACAATACCACACAACGGTTCGAGTCCGGGACGGCATTTCAGATAGCAACCTACAGCTACACAAGGTTATAGAGTCCTGTAGGGACGGCATTTCAGATAGCAAACACCGACCAGTCCATAATCAGACTCTCGTAAATAGGGGAATGCCAGTAAAGATATCTCTTGACATAAATTATAGCAATATATAAGCTCGTTTAGTAGCTAAGATGCTTGAGCCTATTACTTAGCATTAAGGAGCTAAAATGATTTACTACAGGCCATGTTTTATCTTTGTTTTAGTGATGATCTTTGCAATTGTTACTCGGCAATTTCTGCAGCAGATACTCCTATGTCCATTATTGCCAACTAAATTCAAGAGTTCTTTGAAGGAGGAAATGCCATGAAACGCGTGTTAATCGTGGTGCTGTTCATTCTGAGTATGCAGCTATGCTTTGCTGTCAGGACTGCTCAGAATGAGAATTTTACCAAAGATGTATCCGCAGAGGATTATTCAAAGCGGCATCAGCTTTCACAGGGAAAAAGTGAAGCGGGCGATAGGAATCAGAACGCCTTTTCTGATCTTTACTTTGATCAAGCCGCCACAAATCCCAGAGAGGAAGGAGACCCTGTCACAAACCTCACGGCTACATTAAATGAAGACAATGTGCATCTGAGCTGGCGTTCTCCAGGTGCTCCTCCTTTGCCGTTATTTGAAGAAGGTTTCGAGGGCTATCAGAATTTTAGTCTATCATTCGCTCCCTGGATATTGTTGGACTTAGACCTCGCTCCGACCTATAGCATGCTCGATTTCAACTGGCCAAATTCAGGTTCCCCTATGGCCTATATGATTTTTAATCCCTCTGCCACCGCTCCACCGATTCCCGATCTTAATGTTCAAAACGGCGAAAAATTTGCGGCCTGCTTTGTCGCTACCAGCCCTCCCAACGACGACTGGATGATCTCTCCCATGATCGATGTTTCGGCAGGATGCCATCTGCACTTCTGGGCGAGAAGCTATAAGGTGTTGCTATTTGGTATGGAGCGCTTTAAGGTGGGAGTTTCCACTGGCGGTATTACTCCTGCAGACTTTACCATCATCAGTGGCGCAAATTATATTCAGGCGCCCGAAGATTGGACTCTGTACTGTTTTGACCTCTCTGCTTATGCTGGCCAGAGCATCCGTTTTGGCATTCAGTGCATATCATGCGATGCTAGCATCTTCTGCGTGGATGATATTTCCGTAAGTGAAACTGCCCCCGATAGATATCTTAGCCGGAATCTGCTGGGGTATAATATCTACCGGGATGGCGAAATGATCGTCAATATCAGCGATGCTGACATCACCAGCTACATAGATACAGATCTGCCTAATGGTGATTATCTTTACGCAGTAACAGCATCTTACAGCGGAGGCGAATCCCAGGCTGTGACGGTGAATGTAACCGTGGACCTCCTATTGGAACCGACAATATTTGAAGACGGATTTGAAGACTACCCTGATTTTGCTGTCGATCTGAGTCCCTGGACTAATATAGACTGCGATCACAGCCCTACTTATATCACTACGAACTTCGTATATCCCGGTATGGGCACAGCGTTGCCTTACATGGCCTTCAATCCTTCCGCTACCACACCCCCTGTGGCATACAACAATCCTTATGCGGGGGACAAAATGGCTGCCTGCTTTGCTTGCTGGAACACACCTAACGATGTTTGGTTGATCACTCCCAGAATAAATCTGGGAGAAAATAGCAGCCTAAAATTCTATGCCAAGAGCCACAATGCAAGTTATCATCTGGATCGTTTTCGAGTAGGAATAATTAATTCTAATAGCATTTTGCTGCAAGACTTTAACTATCTTACTGGCCCAAACAGCACTGATTTTGTACAGCCTCCTGCAAACTGGACGGAGTACCGCTATGATCTCTCTGCCTATGATAACCAGAGTGTGTATATAGTTATCCGCTGTGTATCCGATGATTCCTTTGCCTTTTACGTGGATAATTTCAGTGTACACAGCTCGCATGGAAGCTATGATGAAGACCCACTGGGCGGGCCTGTAATCCTGCCCACCAGCATGAGCGTGGCAGCTACGGTAACTGTAAACGGCCAACAAGCCAACAGTGGAGACGTGCTGGGGGCCTATGTGAATGTAGCCGGAAGCCCAGAGCTGCGCGGGAAACAGATTATAAACACCCAAAATGGAATCCCGGGTTGCAACTTGCAAGTATATACAGCTACGGACGGCGAAACAGTGTATTTTAAGCTCTGGCAAAATAGCACTGAAGAGATATTCTGTTCTGACAGCACGCTAAACTCTGTGGTAAACGGCAGTGCTGGCTCCTGGCCCGATGATCCAGTCTTGATAGATACTTATACTGCTGCAGCACAAAGCCTGTTTCTCAGACGGGGATGGAATCTGGTCTCTTTGAATGTAGCTTCGGCAGATTGCTCTGTGCAAAACCTGCTTTATCCTATTCAAGGCGCAGTGCTTCAGGTGAAAGGCACCCAGGGCGTTTATGTTCCCGGAAATCCTTATTCCAGCCTAAATTATTTTCAGCAAGGAGAGGCTTACCTGATTCAGGTAAATGAGCATTGTGAGTGGATTGTATCTGGAATTAAGATTCCTTGCAGCACTCCGATAGCTCTGGCAGATGGCTGGAATCTCTGTGCCTATTTACCTCAAAGCGAGATGCTGGTATCGCAGGCGCTGATAAACACCTCACCCTGGCTGCTTCAAGTGAAGGGCAGAGATGGTGTATATATACCCGGAAATCCTTATTCCACGCTTACTGCCATGTCCCCCGGCAAGGGATATTGGTTTGATATCAGTGGCGAGCACCAGCTCGTCTATCCGGAGCCTGCAGGTAACTTACAGGCGGATGCTCCGGCAAAATCCAGTGCAGAAGAAGTAAAAGTGCTTCCTCTTAGCATGGTGCTTTTGGCCAGATGCGATTGGGCCGATGCCGGCGATATCCTGATAGCTAAGGTAGATGATGAACTGCGGGGAGCTGAAAAGCTGATCGCCCCGGAAGGATTTCCTGCGGCGCTGATGCAAATCTATATCAATGAGGCTGATGAAGAGATCAGCTTGTGGCTGAAAAAGCCGGATGGGACCGAGCTTCCCATCGCTGATAAATTTGACAGCAGAGCCGACCAGGAGCTGGATAAATATCCGGATTTCATCTCACTCCAGCCTCTGACAGGCCCTGGTGATGCTCCCCAGCTGCTTACCCGGCTCATCGCTTGCTATCCCAATCCCTTCAATCCCAGCACCACAATATCTTTCGCTGTGGCCGAGAATAATACTCATGTAAGCATCAAGGTTTACAATCTGCGGGGACAAATCGTATCCAGACTCGTCGAGGCCGAATATCCTCGTGGAACTCATCAGATAGTTTTTAGCGGAACCGACCACAAGGGTTCCAATCTGAGTTCAGGAGTTTATATTGTCGAGCTAAAGGCAGGAAGCTATCGCAAGACTGCCAAGGTGATGTTAGCCAAATGATTTATGTAATTAGAGTACCGAAGATCGCAGGGGAGTGTGTTTCAAAGCGATATGCTTCCTATGCACAGATATCAAAGCGAGATTTTGGCCTTTATGGAGGAAAAATGAAAAAGTTAGTTTTACTTAGCCTCTGCATGCTCATCGGCTTTGCTTTTGCCAAACCGATGCCTGACTATCAGATCAGGAAGCCGCTGGACAGCCCTGTGCTTCGGCCTCATGTTCAGCAAAGCAGAATAGTCCCTGAATATACCTTTGTCCAAGCTCCTACTTCCGTGATGACCAGCTATCATGATTATATGATCGGAAGCTACAACTCATTGCCTCTACGTTTGATTCCGGATGTAGCAGGAGGCGGATACTTCATAACTTTTCAAGGCAAGCGGACTGCCTACGGCACCCGCCGGGTTTTCTTTGCACACTTGGGCTCAAATGGGAATCTAATAGACATCAACGAAATCACCTCTATATTGCGTCCTGAAGGTTATCCTACTCTGGACGTAGATCCAGTGTCCGGTAAACCCCTGTACGCCTGGCATGCAAATCATGAAGACTTGGGGGCTCCTTTTTATGATGATGAATATGAAGTGGAGTTTTGCTCCTACTCATTTTTACAAGGGATACCCGGCATCTTCAATGAAATCGAGGTGGCTATTGACAATCCCCTGGAAATCATGATAGACGGGGCAGTGGCTTCTTCAAACAATGAATTCATCTGGCCTACTATCGAAATCGGCATATCTCCTTTGCCAGGCAAACGCAGAGTTTATATTGTCGCTCGCAACAGTGTTTCTCATAATTGGGGCGGCTGGCCCTGTGAAAACGTCCTCATTGCTTATGCCGATTTTGATGGAAATATGATTGATACAGGAGTCCCGCTTCAGTGGAGCTATACCAGCATTCCCGAAATGGATCAGTGGAATCATGCTAATGAGTGGCGCCGACCTTTCCACTTTATCACTACCGATGATTTGGGCAATATATATTATGTGGGCTATCATGAAGCACACATAAATCTGGTTGACATTATTGACGAGCCTGATCTGGATATCTTTATGTGCCCAAATTACGGTCAGGGCACCTGGAGTCGTGTTACGGACTATAGCCACATTCCTACCTGGAACCCTCCCGCTACTCTGCAAGGTAATGGATTATTTCTTGATTCGGATGGTGTAGCTCTTCCTGATGATGAGCTGCATTGGGGTATAGTCAATTCCGGTCACTCAAATGCAGTTAGTTCTGGCGATGGCAAGATTATCTTCCCGGCCTTGTTCAGTGTTTGCACAGATACCGGTGATTTTTATCCTGGTTTTCACACAGTAAAAGCTGTGGTCTATGACATTCTGGAGTCTGAATTTACCATCAGAGAAATCTATCCCCAGAAGAATCCGGAAGACGACTATAACGAGGTTTTCACTCCCTGGGATAAACAAGCACCCTGGGGCGAGCCGGAATACGCTCAAGGCGTTGATGGAGGATACTATCTGGATATAGAAAGTCACTACCCCTTCCCGCATTGGGATAGTACACTGCATACGAATACAATGATGTTTCATTACAACAATCTCAAGCTGACAAAAGTAAATGACCAGGGGATGATGGCTGCCGTGTGGCAGGATAGCCAAAGGGCCCGGCTCTATAACCTGTATCCGGATTTATATCCTGAATTGGCTTTTTACGCCAACACGCCCGAAATCTACATTTCTGTATCTTCAGACCGGGGGCAGAACTGGAGCGAACCCATAGTGCTGAACAAGGTGGAAACCCCCGAACTTAGTAATCTCAAACCCATGTGGGTCTATCCTGCAGACTTGGTGAAGTATATGGGCATGCAAGATGACTGCAAGGTAGGCCGTCTCGGACTGATGTTTTATGACGATTATACTTGGGGCGCAAATTCCATTAACCCACCTGCCCATCACGAAATTAATGGTGGCAAGGTGATGTTTATCGAACTGCAAATCGTATTTCCTCAGCATCAGAATCCGCTTACCGATCCCTTTGGTTATCCCACGATGCTCAGCAGCAGCATGACCCTGATGGCAAGGGTTTTGATAGACGATCAGCCTGCTTCTGAGCAAGACGTCCTGGCGGCGTTTGTCGATGTGAATGGACAGCCTCAGCTGCGTGGGAAACAGAGCTTGCAGATCAATTCCGGCATCAGCGGCTGCTTGATGCAGATCTATACCGAAACGAATGATGAAGATATCTACTTTTTGCTCTGGGATGCAAGTAGCAATCAGGTGCTTTCCGTAAACGAGGGTCTTAGCAGCATTGTGAATGGAACCGTAGGCAGCTGGCCGGATAACCTGTTCTGGCTGCATGCCGTCAGCAATCCTGAACTCATTATCAGCCTGCGACTGGGCTGGAATATGTTCTCTTTGAACTTGCACCCCTTTGATACTTCTATTGAGGGTGTTTTTGCAGATATCATAGACAATGTGCAGCTCGTGAAATCGCCGGATGGGGTTTACCAACCCGGTAATCCCTATAACAGCATAACTAACCTCCTGGATGGCAAGGGCTATTGCGCAAATATGTCTGCTCCTGTCAGCCTGATTGCCGAGGGATACTCCATAGCTGAAAGTACTCCCTTGCCACTGCAAGAGGGCTGGAATCTGGCTGGTTACCTTCCGCAAGGCGCTTTGGAGGTATCGACAGCCGTAGCTTCCATCGCCAGCCATCTGGTTCAGATAAAAGGCATGGAGGGCGTGTATGAACCCGGCAATCCCTTTAACAACCTCAGCGCACTCTCTCCCGGCAGGTCATATTGGATGAAGCTGGATAGCGCAGCAAACTTGATCTATCCTGCAGAAAACAGATCTGCAGGTAAGACTGCCAAAGCCCAGCCTATACCCGAAAAACTAATCATAAAGTCTAATAGCCAAAGCATCTTGCTTGGCTTTGAGCCAGGCGTTCAAGCCGATGATACGATAATGGCCTTCGTGGATGGCGAATTGCGGGGCATCACCAAGGTGAAGGAAGCAGACAATCAAATGGCTGCCCTTTTGCAGATATTCTGCGAAAGCGCTGGTGAACAGGTAGAATTCAAGCTAAAAAGTTCTTCTACCGGAAACATTAGTCTGATGAAACCTGGCATCCAAACTGCCCCCGGCACCATCCTGGGAGACTATGCCCAAGGCGAGTATTTCATTTTGCAAGAAAGCCAGCCCGAGCTGCCTGAATCGACAACCAGCCTGAAAGCGGCCTATCCCAATCCTTTTACAAGGACCACCAGCATTGCTCTCACCCTGGGTAAAGATGAGCAAAACATTACAGTGGAAATCTATAATATTCGCGGCCAGAAGGTGAAAACCCTGATACAGGAAAGGCTAAGTGCTCCCCAGATGAATCTGATCTGGGATGGGCAGGATGATAGCGGCCGTCAGATGCCCTCTGGCATATATTTCTGCCGGCTGAGCCACGCTAAAGGCGATCAAACCGTTAAACTCATGCTTTTAAAGTGATAAAGGAAGGATGATCTAATGAAAAAGAAATATATAATCCTGCTGATCCTGATGGCTATGAGCACAATGCTTCTGGCTACAGACCCTTGGGGCGAGCCAGAGATTCTCTACAGCAGTATGACCGTGATGGCGCAAGTAAGCATCAACGGTTCTCCTGCTGTTACCGGTGATGTATTGGGAGCTTTTGTAAGTATAGACGGTGCAGATAATTTGCGCGGCAAGGCTGATGTAATGGTAGTGGATGGCGTAGCAGGCTGTCTGCTCATGATCTTTACGGAGACGAATGCAGAAGAGCTGCATTTCAGGGTCTGGGACGCAAGTCTTCAGGCTCAATATGGGGCAGATCAGACCTTGCTTTCTGAGGTGGATGCCATTGTAGGAGAATATCCGAACAACCTGTACCAGATAAATGGCAGCAACCTGATCTTGACCCTAGACCCTTGGGAACAGCCTATGGTCTTGCCTGGCAGTATGTCTTTAATGGCAAAGGTGAACATCAACGATGTCCCTGCTACTACGGATGACATCCTGGCTGCTTTTGTGATGGTGGATTCTGAAGAGCAATTGCGGGGGAAAGCGCCTTTGCATGTGATTGGCGAAGTCCCGGGCTGCCTTCTGCAGATCTTTACCATAAGTGCTGGAGAGGAAATTCACTTCAAAGTCTGGGACTACAGCGCCCAACAAATCCGGAGCTGCAACAATATCCTTTTTTCAGAGCCTGATGGCAATGTCGGAGACTATCCTGATAACATGTACTTTATCAACCCCGGCGGAGCTATCCAGCAGATACAGAAGCCCAATATCAGTCCCCCGGCTGGGGAATATAGTCTTTCTCCACAGATATTTATCTCTTGCGATCTGCCTGCAGCTACTATACGATATACCTTAGACGGCAGCAGTCCTACTGCCACTTCTGCCGAATTTGTCTCACCCTTTGTTTTGCCACAGGGTGTTACTACCACAGTCAAGGCTAAAGCCTTTTCGGATGGATGGTTTCCCAGCATGATTCGGTCTGTCACATATCAGGTGAATGGCCCTGCGGCTACTCCTGTATTCACTCCTGCCCAGGGAATATATACCTCTCCCCGAGCCGTGAGCATTGCTTGCTCCACCCCCCTGGCTCAGATCCGCTATACAACTAATGGGTCCAATCCTACTGAGACTTCAGACCTTTATGTCTCCCCCATTCATTTACCCAGCCATAGTTCCACCACCATCAAAGCCTGGGCTTATCTGGTAAATTGGGAGCCCAGCAGCATTGCCACTGCTTCCTATGTGATCACGGGAACTGTGGCCAAGCCGACATTTACGCCCTCAGGAGGAGCGTTTTTGGACCCCGTTTTGGTCAGTATGAATTGCAGCAGCGCCGGAGCCCAAATCCGTTATACCATTGATGGCTCAGAGCCCGACTCTGCCTCCATCCTGTACAATACCCCTCTTCTGATCAGCAGTACCTGCACTCTGAAGGCAAGAGCTTTTCTAGAAGACTGGCAAACCAGCGACACCGCTATGGTGGTTTATACTATCGGCGAAAATGTAGCCGTTCCGTCCTTCGCTCCAGAGCCTGGAGGACATTATACCAATAGCATTGATGTGCAGATATTCTGCGCTACAAACATGGCTCAAATCTATTATACCCTGGATGGTAGCGTTCCCACCGAAGGTTCCACCTTGTACAGCGCGCCTATTACCATCTCAGACAGCACCCTGGTAAGTGCCCGCGGATATTATCTGGATTATACTCCCAGTGCTGTAGCCACTGCTTTGTACACCTTTACGGTAAGCAATCCTACAGACTATCAGCTGCCAGAGCTGGGTGGCATCAAAGCAGCTTATCCCAATCCCTTCCAGGACAAGCTCAATATCTCTTTGCAAGTAAAAGATAGCTATCAAGACTATAAACTCAAGATCTACAACGTCAAAGGTGCGTGCGTTCATACCAGACATGGCATTGCCAAAGGAAGCTTTGAACTAATCTGGAACGGTCGTGATGCCCAGGGAAGCAAACTGCCCAGCGGAATATACCTGCTACACTTTTCTACAAAGGATCAGCAGACTATCCGCCGGGTGATCCTGTATTAAACTTGAGTTTTTTTCAGATAAGGGGAGCTTTGTTTGCCTCCCTTTTTTTAGCATCAAAAAAGGGGATGCCAATAAAGACATCCCCCATACCCTCAATAATGAGGCAAGTGCTTTTATTTATTGTTCACTGAGTCTCTTATATTGCTCATAGCGTTCTGTGAAGAACTCCTGTGAGGCCTTTTCAAATTCCTCTGCTCTTTCCGGGAAGATTCTGTGCAGACGGCTGTAGCGATTTTCGGTTTTGGTGAAGTCGCTAATGCTCATCTTGGGCTCTCTACTATCGAGAGTTAGTGGATTCTTTCCTTCCAGTTTGTTCAGCGGATTGTAGCGGTACAGCAGCCAGTATCCGGCTTCCACCGCAGCTTTTTCTTGTTTTTGAGTCATGGACATATCGATGCCGTGGTTTATGCAAGGGGCATAGGCAATCACTATCGCAGGGCCGGGGTATTCCTCAGCTTCCTTGATGGCTTGCAAAGCCTGGTTTTTGTTTGCACCCATGGCGATAGAAGCCACATACACATAACCGTAGTTTATCATCATCATGCCGAGGTCTTTCTTGTTGGTAGCTTTTCCAGCTTCGGCAAAGCGGGCGATAGAGCCCATGGGAGTGGCTTTGGAGGCCTGTCCACCGGTGTTTGAATAAACTTCGGTGTCCATTACAAAGATCTTGATATTCTGGTTTGATGCCAGGACGTGATCCAATCCACCATAACCGATATCGTAAGCCCAGCCGTCTCCACCGATAGCCCAGATCGATTTCTCAATCAGGTAATCCTGAAGTTCGGTAACGCGGCGCAGAAGCTTTTCGCAGCCTTCGCAGGCTTTCTCAATGGCTGTGGGCAGCATATCTTTGAGCTTGGCAGCGTTATCTTTGGCGGCCTGATCTACGGCGTCCCAATGCTCCAGAGAGTAGCGGATAGCTTCTTTGAGCTTGGCGTCGATCTCTTTCTCGATCAGAGCTTCCAAGGCCAGCTTCAGCTGTTTACGATGCGAATTTACAGCCAGGCGCATGCCAAAGCCATATTCGGCATTGTCTTCAAAGAGGCTGTTTGCCCATGCGGGGCCTTTACCGTCTTTGTTTTTGGTGTAAGGCATGGTGGGGAATGTACCTCCCCAGATCGAAGAGCAACCCGTGGCATTGGCGATGATCATACGGTCTCCGTAAAGCTGCGTCAAAAGCTTGATATATGGAGTTTCGCCACAGCCAGCACAGGCACCGGAGAATTCCAGCAGAGGCTGTTTGAACTGGCTGCCTTTGACTGTAGTCTCTTTGAAATTCGCCATTACATCGCTGGGCAGGTTTTCAAAGAACTCGTAATTTTCTTTTTCGCCGGCTTCGCGCTCTTCATCGATTGGGCTCATCACCAGAGCGGCTTTGGGACATTCGTTTACGCAGACCCGGCAGCTTTGACAATCGTCTATATAGACCTGGATTTTGTACTGATAGCCTTCGGCGCCCATAGCTTTGAGGGTTTTGAAGCTTTCAGGGGCATCCTTCAGGTCTTCTTCTGTCATTAATTTAGCACGGATAGCGGCATGAGGGCACACAAATGAGCACTGATTGCATTGGATGCAATTTTCCGGAATCCATCTGGGCACAGCGGGAGCCACGCTTCTTTTTTCCAGCTTCGCAGTTCCACTTTCCACATAGCCGTCCAGAGTCATCTGGGAGACCTTGATGCTGTCGCCTTCTTCGCGCATGATGGGCTCGATCACGTCTTTTACAAAGCCGGTAGAGCCTTCTGGCACCAATCTCTTTCTGGGGGTGCATTTATCTGGTACAGAGGCCGGTACATCCACCTGCACCAAAGCTTCATCTACCTTATCCACTGCCTTGAGATTCATCTGAACCACATCGTCGCCCTTGCTGCTATAGGTCTTTTGGATGGATTCTTTGATCAATTTGATGGCTTCCTTACGATCCATCACACGAGAAATCAGGAAGAATGCGGTCTGCATCACTGTATTAATGCGTCCACCCAATCCCACTTCTTCAGCGATCTTGAGGCCATCGATAGTATAAAATTCGATTTTCTTTTTGATGATGGTTTCTTGCATATCACAGGTGAGATGATAGAAAGCTTCATCACGATCTAGATTTGAATTCAGCAGGAATACGCCGTTTTCTTTGATCCCGTCCAACATATTGTATCTGCCGATAAAAGCTTGATTGTGACAGGCTACAAAGTCTTCTTCACTAACCAGATATTGGCTGTGTATGGGTTTCTTGCCAAAGCGCAGATGGCTGCGGGTGATGCCGCCGCTCTTTTTACTGTCATACTGGAAATAGCCCTGCACATGCATATCGGTATGATCGCCGATAATCTTGATGCTATTTTTATTTGCACCCACAGTGCCGTCTGAACCCAGTCCCCAGAATTTGCAGGAGATGGTACCTTCGGGCACGGTATTGATCTCTTCATCCAGAGGCAAAGATAGATGCGTAACATCATCTTCGATACCCACTGTAAAGCCATGGAAACCACCTTTTTTCAGGTGTTTGTAAATTGCCAGAACCATAGTGGGGGTAAATTCTTTGCTGGAAAGACCATAGCGTCCGCCGATCACGTTGATGTCTTTATTGTGCAATGCGGCTACTACGTCCAGATACAAAGGTTCGCCGATGGAGCCGGGCTCTTTGGTGCGGTCCATCACGGCAATGCGCTTCACGCTCTTGGGCAGGCTGGCCAGGAAGTGCTCCTGACTGAAGGGACGATACACGCGTACCTTGACCAGGCCGAGTTTCATCCCGCGCTCTTTGTTCAGATACTCTACAGTTTCCTGGATGGTCTCGCATCCGCTGCCCATGGCGACGATAACGTCTTCAGCATCGGGATCGCCCACATAATCAAAGAGATTGTACTGGCGGCCAAGCTTGTCACCTACTTCTTTCATGCAGGCTTCGATGATGGCGGGGGCATTTTGATAGTGTGTGTTTGAAGTCTCACGTCCCTGAAAAAATACGTCAGGGCCGTGCTGACCGACTTTCATGCGGGGTTTATCCGGAGTAAGAGCGCCCTTGCGGAAGTTTTCCACCAGCTTGTGGTCCAGCAGCTCGCCCATGGTCTCATAATCCACCACATCAATCTTTTGCAGTTCATGTGAGGTTCTAAAACCGTCAAAGAAAACCACAAAAGGAATTGAGCTTTTCAGGGTGGCCAATTGACTTACAATGCCTAGGTCCATTACTTCCTGAACGCTATTACAAGCGATCAAGGCCCAACCTGTATTACGGGCACTCATTACATCAGAGTGATCACCAAAGATTGAGAGGGATTGGGCTGCCAATGAGCGGGCGGTTACGTAAAATACCGTGGGCAACATCTCACCGGCAATCTTGTGCATATTGGGCAACATCAGCATGAGCCCCTGTGAAGCGGTAAAGGTGGTGGTAAGAGCGCCTGCGGAGAGGGCTCCGTGCACCGCTCCGGCCGCTCCGGCTTCGGATTGCATTTCCATGACATCCACCGTGGTGCCAAATATGTTTTCACGCTTTTCCGAAGCCCAGGCATCGGCCAATTCTCCCATTCCGGAAGATGGAGTGATGGGATAGATCGCTGCGACCTCACTAAATGCGTATGCCACATGCGAGGCTGCGGCGTTTCCATCCATCGTAGCTTTTTTCTGTTTAGCCATTATGGTAAACTCCTTATATTCTATATTTTAGATAAAAATCAGCATTTTGTTTCAACATTATATTATGGCGATTTATGTCAATGAAAATCAAAAGGGGAGCTTTTGGGTTTTATCGCTATATGCTTTTATGCTAATGCAGATTTCATAACTTTCAGTAAAGAAACTTTATTTGCAGCCAGTGTTCCACCGTAAGAATTATGAGTCGGAGCTTGCCCTATTGCTAGGGACTCCACTGCATAATGCCTAAAAATAAGGGATGTCTGTGAGAAATACATTGACAGCCTAAGTCCATATTGTATAATCGGTTTAAATAAATAATATGAGGTATAATCATGATTCCACATAAAAAAGTCTTTAACGAGGCATTAAGTTCAATGAAGAGTATCAAGATCGGTGATCTTAAGATAGCGCTTCCCATCATTCAGGGAGGCATGGGCATAGGCGTGTCCTTATCCGGCCTGGCCGCTGCAGTAGCCAATGAAGGCGGGGTGGGAACCATATCCGCCGTCGCCCCCGGTTTTCGTGAACCGGATTTCCTCACCAACTTCCGGGAAGCCAATATGCGGGCTCTCAGGAATGAAATCCGTAAAGCACGAGAGCTTTCAAAAGGTGTGCTGGCTGTGAATATCATGGTGGCACTGACAAACTTTGCCGACATGGTGCACACCGCCATCAAAGAGAAAATAGATATCATCATCTCCGGTGCAGGCCTCGCTCTTAATCTGCCGGAATACCGTCCCGCCGGCAGCAAAACCAAGCTGGTGCCCATCGTATCCACAGACCGCGCTTTGAACGTCATCATCCGCAAATGGCTGAAAGGCTATGAATGCCTGCCAGATGCTGTGGTGCTGGAAAGCTCTTACAGCGGCGGACATCAGGGCATAAAGATGGAAGATGTAGGAAAAGAAGAATTCAATCTGGATCAGCAATTGCCCAAAGTTCTGGCTCTGCTGGAAGGATATGAAAAAGAATACAATCAGAAAATCCCCGTCTTTGTGGCCGGAGGAGTGCAAACCGGTGCAGACATCAGAAAATACATACAGATGGGTGCTGCCGGAGCACAGATTGGCACACGCTTTATCACCACCAATGAGTGCGATGCCGCCCAGGAATTTAAAGAAGAGTATCTGAAAGCAAAATCACCCGATGACATAGTGGTGATTCAAAGCCCTGTGGGCTTACCACTGCGGGTGCTGAAAACAAAATTTGTGAAGGAAATCATGGCCGGAGAGAAGAAGCCCATCGCTTGCTATTTCAAGTGTCTGCATACCTGTGACTATCACAAAGCATCCTTCTGTATCGCCAGAGCACTGGTGAATGCACAGTCCGGTTTGGTGGACGAAGGCGTGTGCTGCAGCGGAGTGAATGGCTACCTGAATAACGAAATCACCAGCGTTCATGAGCTGATAGAAAAGATTAAACAGGAATACAGCGAAGACTCAAGCAGCGTTTGAACACAATTTCCTCTAAAAACATCAAGCTATCTGACAGATCCCAGGCTTGAAGCCGCCAGAGGACCGGAAGCGGAGCTTATATCTGCTTCTCCCCAGACTGCCCTCCCCCATTCGATGTCGTGGAAATGACGTGTAAATAGCAGGAAATATTACTGCTATTTATACGTTATTTTTACGATGGACTATACGGGTAGAGTAGCATGCCGATGCGGCTGAAGCAGATGTCAGGGGAAGATACAGTCAGGAGTTTGTCGAGTAGGTAAGGGGAGTTTCACCCCAAACCCCTCACAGAACCGTACGTGAAACTCTCGCTTCATACGGCTCTTATCATTCAGCCGAAGAAATACGATGGCTTGGCATATTTCCAGTGGACA
>Ga0265293_10008811_pt1 | contig 14760 bp, 9 predicted proteins | sample Munlanlewell138R_FD_192505 | JGI IMG/M metagenome (GOLD analysis project Ga0265293, IMG submission 192505) | Leachate microbial communities from a municipal landfill in Southern Ontario, Canada - Leachate well 138R | ecosystem: Engineered > Solid waste > Landfill > Unclassified | place: Canada...
GGCACGTTGGCTTTTACCATCGCGGTAGCTGCTAATAATGATTTCCTGTTTCGTATACATACTTATCATGTGTTATGAACGGGTATGAGCCGTTCAAGTTAATAAGTGGTATACTTTTCGATTGAAATGTGGGGTACTTTCTAATTAATATATACACATCTTTTGTTATATGAAAACTGCAAAATTTTGTCGCAGAGTTCAGGTCTTTGTCTCAGGTATGAAAGTAGGTCGTACTGGCTGAAACTGAATTTTATTTCATTGTTTGTGCCAATTATTTTGTCAAGCCACAATTTATCACGAGCTAAAATCTCCCTTGCTTGTCGTTCTGTCAAACTACAAGCTGCTTCAAGTTCGATATGTTTTGTGTCTGTTGTCATAGCATTGGCACTAACGTTTTGCGGCTTTGCGAAGAAGCGGATTTCGGAGCACTAAACTGTCAATACACCACAAAAGTTGATGCGAGGTAGTATGCTCAATTAACCACTGAACCCGCTTTTTTGCAAAACCGTTGTTATGCCTTCGTTGTTCTTTTCGGTCGTCTGGTTGTCTGTCTGCGGTGCGGTTGGACAGACACACTCTTTGCCAAGCTTGGGTTGTAGCGTGGGCTTGTGCGGCTTGGCAATGTGTGTGGCTGTGAAGGGTTGGCTTATACATTTAGTTCGGTTCTTAATGTTTTTAAAATGTTAACCGTCCGTCCGATTTCTATGCTATGCTCGTTTTTGTTGATGTCGTTATGGTTTAGTGGATTTAAAACCAAAGGCAAGAGAATGTCAATTTCGTCTTTAGTGTTCTGTGTCAAGTTATAGTTAGCTGGACTTGGATTTGCAGTTATGTATTTCTTTGTTGAGTTCCAAAATTCGTCTGCTTTCAGTTTGCTTTGGTCTGTCGTGAATTTCACTGTCACTTTGCCAAAACAGAATTGTTTTAAGATGGCTTCAAATGCAGAACGCAGATAAACTCCTGATGCTTTGTTGTCGCCTTTGTTGTGATAGTCTTCTGCTGTCTGAATGAAGTAAGCTAAATGGTCATTGTTGCCTTGTCCTTTGATTTCTTTTACAACGGGAATGGTAAAGCCTTTCTTTGTTCGCCCTGCATAAATTTCAAAGCATTTCCATTTGTTGTTTCTGTTGAGATAATTTGTTCGTACAAATTCATACCAAGGTTTGTCGTAAGTTGTAATGAAAACTTGGTAAGCGGAAAAGTCAGTGTTCAGGATTTCTAGTAATGGCAAACGATTCGAAATGTCCAACCCAATAAAAATATCATCCAAGAAAAGCACTTTGCAGGGAATGCCTTGAACGTGTCGTTTTACCATTCCCAAATAAATGGAAATGGCAATAGCTGAAAGCCTTTGCTTGGGAGTATCCCGCGAAGTGTGTAAGTTGGTAATCTGAAGGGTTGAAGTCCGGACTTCAACCCTTCAGATATTTTTATTAACTTTACACTTCAACGGTTATGAGAAAAGAAGAACTATTAAACAACGATTTTTTTAAGCAATTCAAGAGCGGGAAAGAGTTCGAGAACTTTCTTTCCCAATTACACAAGCGGGGTATCGAGCAAATGCTCGAGGGTGAACTCGACCATCACCTGGGTTACGAGAAGCACGCCCGGAGTGACCATTCTAATGCCCGTAACGGGTACGGGAGCAAAACGATAAAGACCGACTTCGGTGAAGCCCGGATAGATGTCCCCCGTGACCGCGAGGGCAGTTTCGAGCCGCTTATCGTTCCCAAGCGTGAAAGCATGGCCGACGGTATTGAATCCCTGGTTGTCTCCCTTTACGCCAAGGGGATGAGTAATGCCGATATCGAGCAGCAGCTACTGGAGATGTATGACTTCCGCCTTTCCACCAGTGCCATATCCAGGATAACCGACCGCGTGTCGGAAGATATCGTGGCCTGGCAGAACCGCCCCCTGGAAGAGGTTTACTTGATAGTCTGGATGGACGGTATCGTGTTCAAGGTACGCGAGAACTCCAAGGTGGTCAACAAGACGGTCTACATCGCCGTGGGGCTCCGTCGTGATGGCAAGAAGGAAGTCCTGGGCCTCTGGCTCGGCAAGAACGAGAGCGCCTCTTTCTGGATGAGCGTTTTGACGGACATGAAAGCCCGCGGCGTCATGGATATTTTAATTACCGCCACCGACAACCTGAACGGTTTCACCGGTACCATCCAAACCGTGTTCCCCCGGTCCAAGACACAAATTTGCGTGGTTCACCAGATACGCAACGCGTGCAGGTACGTGGTGTGGAAGGATAAGAAAGAGTTTACCGCGGACATGAAGCAGATATATGACGCTCCCAACAGGGAAGCGGCAAAGGCAGCCCTGGACGACTTCGCGGCCAAGTGGGAGGGCAAGTATGGTTACGCGGTCAAGTCATGGCGCGATAACTGGGAGGAACTTACCGTGTTCTTTGATTTTCCAATCGAGATCAGGCGCATTATCTACACCACCAACCTGATAGAAAACTTGAACGGGAAGATCAGGAAATACACCAGGAACAAGCTCTCTTTCCCCACGGACGAGGCCGTCATGAAATCCGTGTACCTGGCCGTGAGAGAAGCCACCAGGAAATGGACAATGCCGGTAAGGAGCTGGGGGCTGATTTTGAATCAATTTTTGATTATCTTTGCAGAGAGGGTTAAATTATAAGTAAAAACCCTTCAATTACTACTTACACACTTACTGGGATAGTGTCCCTTGCTTCGTTCAGGAAAATATGTGGCTTAGGAATCTCTTTTCCCAAGTATTTCACTTTGGCTCTTACGTGGTTGCGTTCAAGTCCATCATACTTTGCATTGGGTCTGGCTTGTGTATAATTCAGTTCTATTTCAATGTTATGTCCGAATTTGTCCAAAATGGGTTGGGCAAACTTCATTATGTTTTCAATACTATTGGCATCAAAGAGTTTTTTAAATGCTGTGTTGAACTTGTCAATAGCTTCATCAACTTCCTTTTTCTTAGCGGTGATGTTAAATGCCTGACTGGTTTCTTTGCTAATAGCAGTTTCAACATCTTCCCATAGTTCACCCAATTCTTTTGTGCCTGTAATGGCTACACTTTTGAAATGTTTTAGAACTCCCTTTACCAACAATTCAAACAAATCAATTTCTTTTTCTTTTTTGATATTGTGAATGGATAGCAAATGCTTATAGGTCAAAAAACTTTTTAGTTTGATGGCATCACGGATGCTCGTATCTCCTGCGGTGTAGGTGTTTTTGGAAGTCTTCTTAACGGTGTATGTTGCATCTGTGGCAGTTCCGTCTTTATCAGGGTTAAATGTTACTTCGATAAAGCCTTTTCCTTGTTGGGCTTTGGTCAAGAAAATGTTTTCTGTTTCATCGTAAACCAATGTTTCAGTTGATGATTGGAAAAAATCTTTCAGAGCATAGTAAAACGAACTTTTACCACTTCCATTCTCACCATAGATGAAAAGGTTCTTGCCGTCTACGTTAAACTCATTCAAGCCATAGAATGCTTTGTAATCCCGTATCTCGACTTTCTTTATTTTCATTTTAGTGCTTCTTTAATGATCCTCACTTCTTCCACACTATCCAAAGTCTCAATGGCAAAGCGTACAGGGTGGTTGGGGTCATACAAACGCTCAAACTCACTTTGGATGATAGCCATTTTCTTTTCTTCACTCATATCATCGGTGATGGGCTTTAAATCTCCCAAATGCTTTAAGATTTCTTTGCCTGCCGATTTGATTTCTTCGGGGAAGTAGAGTTCGAATGCAATAGAATTGTTGATTTGATAGAACGTATTGTATTTAATTTCATCTTCTGATCTCGCCAAAAAATTTAAGTAATCATATAAAATAACCAAATTAGCATCGAGATTTTTTGGAATAGGCAAATTTTTAACGTCCGAAACCCTTATCTGAGGAGTCTTTCCTGGTTTTAAATTTAACCATTTATTTTCTATGACAAAGTATGTTAAAACTTCACTATTTATGATACAGGTGATTGACTTTAATATGTTCTTATCACCTTCATTTATCAGGTTCGCAGTAAAAAGATTGTAGTCACAATGATATTGATTTTCATCATATGCAGCACTCAGTTTTGTATCACTTTGTCTGATTACAATCTTGGGATCTAAAAATCTTTTATTTGATTCACCAATTGATGGAGTACCTATTTTTTTATCCCAAATTTCTTTTTCTGTGACTTTGTTAAAATCTATATAAAGTTCTTCCTTTTCTTCTTGTTTTTTGGTTGGATAAATTATGCGAAATCTTTTAACATTATTTGAGCCATTTATGAATTTAAAATATCTGGAATCATTTGACAAAAAATATTCTTTAACACCGCCAATATTAACACCAACTTTTACATCACAAATATTATTTAATGTGTCAGCACTTCTTTCAATTTTATTTATAAGGAAGTTATTTTTGTTTGAGATTTCAAACTTTACATCTTTCAACCAAATGCTCTGATTGAAAAATTTAGGACTTGATTCAAAATTCTCTCTCCAAATTAGTTTCTCTGATTTATCCTTTAATACAGTATTCTTAAAACTAATGATTAATTGACCACTTGCAACACCATTGAAAGAATTAAGTTCAGATATTATTTCAACAATAGTATAATTTTTCAGCACGAATTCTCTAATTTCTTGGAATGCGTTTTCAAAAAAACTGGTATCAATGATAAAATTTGTAAACCCAGATACTCTTGTTAAATCCTTACATCTATCAAGAAAAAACTGTACCGAATGAAATCTTCCCTTTTTCATCTTGTTATTAATGAATTTTGAGATTGTTTTCATTGCGAATAAATCTTTCTCATCGATATCTTGAGCTTGTCTTGAATAATAACTTATATAAGGCGGATTTCCAATCACTACATCAAAGCCCCCTTTTTCCCGCCATACTTCTGAGAAAAAGAGTTTAAAGTCAAAGTCTATTTTGTAGCCCGCAAATTGCTCGGCAGAATCAAGTAGTTCCCGTATTTTGGTGTTAATCTGTTGGCGTAGGGCTTTCTTTTCTTTTTCGTCTGTGATGTCATAGAATTTGTCTTTGAGCTTTTCTAATTCGGCTTCTACTAACAAATTTCGCATTGCTCCGTCAGGCAGACCTATCAAAGAGTTTCCCGCCACAATCTTATAATCCAAGTTAGGCAGTGTTTCAATCGGGTCCAGGTCGTCTTCGTCCACCACCAAACTCAGCCACAAACGCAAACGGGCAATGTCAATGGCGGAGCTGTCAATATCCACCCCGTAAATGCTTTCTTGTATGATGTGGCGTTTCAGGCGGTAGATGTAGCGGCTGTCGCTGATGCTTTCACGTTGGGTAAAACCAAAGCCTTTTAGTTTTTCGGTCAGGTAGTCGTAACTCAAATGCGGTTTCAATACCAACATTGCGTTAACCAATTCGTGCAACAAACCAACAGGAAAAGCACCTGAACCAATGGCAGGGTCACAAATTTTAATGCTGCTTAAATGTTTATCTATCTGGTCTGCATTTTTGCGAATGCTTTCGGGCAGTTGGTATTGGTAGGTTTTGGTTTCGCCTTTGGTAGCTACCCGTTCATCATTTTCCAAAGCAAAATGCCCTTCACGGATAAAGGTTTCAATGTCTTTTTTTGGAACTCGGATATTGTCGGTATGTTCCAGTTCTATTTTCAGATTTCCTTTTTTGTTGGTGCTGCCGCCAAACAGTTTAGTTTGGTCTGAACCCAATTCCTGATAACTGCTTGTGCCGCTGTTCAGGGCATTGTCTAAATAATGTATCAGACTTTCCTGACACATATAATGCACAATTTCCCTTGGGGTATAGAAAGCACCTTTGCTTTTGCGCTCGGTGATGTCGAGCATATTTTCAAATACTTTCCCCAGCATTTCAGGGTCAACGGCTACTTCCTTGTCTAAAGGTTCATCTTCTTTGATGGTGAAGTTGTAGCGGTCGAATACGTCCAGAATGCCCGTGCCTACATCACCTGCCTTGTTTTTTTCTTCGTTGCGGAATAAGTTTTCAGGAATCGTAATATTTGCTTCTTTCCAGTTGTAATCTGCTTCAAACAAACCACCATTTAAAAACGGAATGCGGCAATCAAAACGCTTGTAGTAAGAATTTACATTGTCACGTTCTTTGGCAAGTGCTTCATAAAACAGGTATTGTAGTTTGTCTTTGAAAAAATTGACTTTTTCTTTTTGTGCTTGCTCATTCAATTCCTGCACAAAGCGTTTTTTACCTGTTCCCCATTTTGCATTTTGAGCAACACCTAACCAACCTTTCTTCTGTAAGAAATACAAGAACACAATTTGTCCTAATAGCTTTTTGGTAAATCGGGCATTGTCTATTCCAGATTCCTTAATGGCTGCTTTTACTTTTCTGTCATTTTCAAAATGCTCATATAGCTTGATGTATAAGTCTTTGTATTGGTTGAAGAATTCATCTGTAACCTTCTCAATGCTGAATGCGGATTCTAATTCTTCAATAGTAGGGTTGTTGGAAATGTTTTGCAACAAAGGCAACAACTGATTTTTTGCGGTATGTGCTTTTTCGTATTTGCCCACCAAAAACGAATAACGTTTGGCAGGTGTAAATTCTTTCTTGGTCTTTACCTTGCCTTTAGCTTCATCTAATTCAGAACGATATTCTAGTTTAATGAATGAAAATCGCCAATCTGCTCCATCATCTTCTTTACTGTAAAACGCCACCAAGGCATAATCTTTTTCAAACTTGCTTAGGTGCTTGATAACGAAATTTCGGAGTACTGTTCTTGCTCTCTCTAATTTGGTAACGCTTTTTACTTCTACAATCAAAACGTCCAATGCTTCGCCATCAGGGTCAATGTATTTGCCTATGCGTTTGTAGGTATTGATATGCTCTTTGTAGTCGTCCCAAATCAGGTTGCCACTATATCTATTGTCTTTTTCTTCAAGGTCATTCAATAGATTTTTGGCAAAAACAGTAAACTGCTCTTCGCTAAAAGCATTGTTAAAGGATTTCTCTATGAGTTCTTGTGCTGTTTTCTTATCCATACTGTTTACTTGATTAAGTATCCTGAAAGGATAACTTCACGTTTTTGAAATTTCTTTGCATTTTGGGCTCCTTCTATTGCCACATAGCGGATATGCTTTTCTAAGATGTGCAAAATCTGCAATGGGTCTGTGGTTTTCTCTAATTCTGTTTTTATTGATTGTGCTGTTTTTTTGGCAATAGTTCCCTGTGCCAGCATTTCACGAACACCATTTAAAAATTCGTCATTGGAATCGGTAAACCCTTTGAAATTTTTGAAAACCTTGTCTTTCAATCGGGTTTCAATGTATTTTGCGTTTGAACGTCCGCCACTTCCTTTGGTGGGTTCGTCACCAACAGTAGTGTCTAATTCAAAACGTGTTTTATTGGTCTGTAACAACTGAAAGTAATCGTTAGGAATATTTTCACGTTTTGTATCAGGTTTACATTCCAAAACTTTTACAGCATCAAAAAATGTTATCTCATTTGATTTCTCACTTTGATTGATGTAAAACTTTTTGAGTTTGGCAATTCGGAAAAATGTTACCAAAAGGTCTGCATCAAGTTTTTCTTTTTTGAAACCTGAACGTGCTTTTTTAGGAAGGTTTTTAATTTTCTCAAACAAGTCGGGTTGTTCATCTCTGATTTTTCGCATCAATTCCAAATACTTCAATTCCGAATCGCCTTCACCATCTTCGCCTGTATAAGCAGTTTTGTTGTTCAACGTGTTAAATAATTCCTGACTTCCGAATTCTTCACCATCACTCAAGTATTTGGCATCTTCTCCCAAAATGTCGTGAAACATTTGAATTTTGTTAGTGATATTTACTTCCAGTCCAAGATGTTCATCAGATTGGGTAGTTGGGAAGAAGTTGAAAATATGAACTTTTGGAAATTTACTACCCAAACGATTTACACGACCTGCACGCTGCAAAACTCTTGTCGGATTCCAAGGTAAATCATAATTCACTAATACGTTTGAACGATGTAAGTTGATACCTTCAGCCAATACATCTGTTGCAATTAGGATTTTCAAGTCGTCCGTTTGTTCCTTTGGTTTTCTATTTGGGTCGTAATTGGCGGTAATCAAATCTCTTGAAACCGTATGATTAGAAGTTAATTTTTTATCTGTGTGTCTTCCACCTGTACTCGAATAGAACATTACTTTTCCAGGGAATTCATCAATCAAAGCTTCGTAGATGTAATCTCCAGTTTCTTTTGATTCTGTAAATACTACCAGTTTATTGCTTTTGAGTGCTTTGGTTTCCTTTAAGTCACGAACAAATTGTTCAAGTTTAGGGTCGGAATTCACTTTTTGCCAAAGCTTTCTAATCTCTTTCAGAATTTCTAAATCAAATTCAAGTTTGGTAGCAAACTCTTTTCTAAAATCCTTTGAATCGTACTTGTGGGCTTTTTCATCTTCTACAAAAGCTTCTAATTTCTCAATGTTGTCACTTTCAATAAGGTCATATACATCTACCTTTTTGCTGATGTAAACTGTACCACTGTGGTACATCTCAATAAACTTTTCATAAGAGATAATGAAACGGTCAACACTTTGCCGAAAAGCGTGAAAACTGCTTTCTAAACGTTTCACCAAAATGCCTTTCATAAATCCCCCAACATTTCGTTGCTGTTGCTTTTCAAATTCACTCAACGTTTTGTTTCCAATGTAATAGAGCAAAGGCGTGTATCTGGCATAAGTAAATTCAGCTAATTTTTTTATTGTTTCAATGAATGTTATTTCCAATTCACCTTCATATGCATAAACAATTTTTTGCGGATTGTCTAAGTCAGGGAAAGTCAAACCCTGCATTTGCATATCCTGTTTGAAGTAAGTCATTACATCTTTACGGGTTCTGCGAACCATTACGTAACGAAGAATGCTGTTTCGGATATCATCAGAAACTTCTTTGATTAGCTTTTTATAATCAGGGTCAGTTTTTTCGAGTTTGTTTAATTTAGTCCTGAATCTTGCAAAGTATTTTTCAAGATTTGGTATTCCAGGAATGGTTGAATTTTTTGGAGCTTGGAACAATTTTAATTGAGCAAAAATGTCATCAACAGTATTGTTCAATGGTGTAGCAGTTACTAAAATTACTTTTTTACCACGGCAAATGTCAAGCAAGTTGGCGTATGATTGCGTGTTTTCATTTCGAAAGCGGTGAGCTTCATCCACTACAATGTAATCGTAGCGTTCTAAGCCTTTTTTGATGATGTGTTCTAGTTTGCCTAAAGATTCAACTTCAAAACTTCTGATTCCAAAATCAAAAAGAGAATCTTTCCAGTAGTCTTTTAGTACAGGTGGGCAAATAACCAATGTTCTACCTTGCAATTGTTGTAAAAGTAAAGCTGTGATAAAGGTTTTACCCAAACCAACCACATCAGCCAAGAAAACACCGTTGTATGTTTCCAAAATCTTTTTTGCTTGTATGGCAGCCTGATTTTGGTATTTCAATTTCATAAAACCATCTGGAAGGAATGGCTCGAATTCGTCAGCCAAATTGATGTCTTCTTCCAGATATTCATATATCAATTTTAGATAGAGTTCATAAGGTTTGATTTGGTCGTTGAGCCAAGTTTTATTTTGAATGGTGTCAACAAAGTCTTCTGAAATATCAACCGATTCTTTCCAAAGTTGATTGAATTGGTTTTCGGCAAAGAGTACGTCTCTTTTGGTTCTTAGCTCTACATTAAATTCACGGTTTGCTACAAAACCTGATTCAGAAAAATTACTTGAACCAGTAATAACAAAACCATAGTCTCGGTCTTCGGGCTTGAACTTTCCAATGTAAACTTTAGCGTGAATGTTTTTGGTTGGATATGCTCGAATTTCTAATTTCTTGCCGTTTCCATTATATGCCTTGTCCATTGCTGGGTCTTGGCAGTCGGCTTTTAAAAACTCAATAAACTTGCGAATTCCAATTTCAATACGGTTTTCGTTTTCGTTGCTATTTTCAATTTCTTCTTTTAAGTTTTGTTGGTAGCGTTTTTTTGTCCGCTGATGCGATTCAAAGTCAATGGTTGAACTTTGCTCGTGGTATTGCATCATTTCGTATGAATCTCTGTCAACGCTTAAGCCAACAAGAATTCTAATTTTCTCAACGGGTTCTAATGCGTCATACAATTGATGGAATCCACTTGCTCTGAAATAACCGACTAATACGTCAAATAATTGAGTGTCTTTAAGTGTTGATTTAAACCTGCTTAATAAAGTATGTCCTTCTTCGTTGGTGAAGAAAGTCAAGTCTGTTTGGTCTATTTTATTTTCTAAACTCATATTTACTTACGGCTTTTAATAGTGTTTAGCGTTTCTTCCAAGCCGCTTTTCAAAAATTTTAATTCTCCTAAGTCTGATAGAATGAATGCTTTGATGAATTCAATTTCTATTTCTTTCTCTTGAATTTCCAAGGTCTTAGCCAATGTCGACAGCATTTCTTTTGTTGCTGCACGTTCACTTCTCTCAATCTTGCTTAAAATAGAAGTGTCAATGTCGAGTTCGGCTGCAACCTTTCTGAGTGGAAGTCCCAGTTGTTCCCGTCTGCTTCGTAAATATTCACCAAATGAATTCATCTTGTCGTATTTGTTTGGACTGATTCGTCAAAAGTACGAATTATATTTTTATTTCTGTCGTCCGTGCGTTGGGAAAATTCAAGCTCTTTTGGTTTTTTAGTTTGGGCTTTGTGTGTTGGCAAAAAAACCAAATGTGCTTGAATGTGCGGTTGGCTTTTCTGGTCGATGTCTGTCGGTTTGCACGGTCTTTTTACAATGAGGCATAACGTCTTTATTTACGCAGTAAATATACGACATTCGTAAATACGAAATATATAACATTCGTAAACCAGTTTTCGAGCATTAGCTGTTTTATATTACAAAGCAGTTATTATCAAGCAATTATTTTCCGATATATATTTTTGCATTTACGAATGTTTTGTTAAGTTTGCAGTATTAAATTAATACACGATGGACATAGAGAATCTAATCCTGATTTTTGAACGGAGATTGAAACTCCAAAGGTACAGCCCTAATTCTATCAGAAATTACAGCAGCGCCGTGAAAAGCTTCCTGCAAATAGCAGCCAAGAAGTTCAATGACCCCGGTAAGCTTACCGAGAATGAAATCGAGAAGTATGTTTTCTGGAAGATAGAGAAAGATAAAATCAGCAATTCGCACCAGCGAATGATCGTGGCCTCTATCGACAAGTTCTACCGCTTAATTTTGAACAGGGAGTTAGAGATAAAACACCTCTACCCATCACGAAAAAGGTACGCTCTGCCGAGGTATATCACTGCAACGGAAGTGAAAGAGATGATAGCATCCACTCGCAACAGGAAACACGCGTGCATTATCAAAATGCTTTACGGATGTGGATTACGCCTAAATGAATTATTACACCTGAAACTGTCTGATATCAATTCGGAACGGATGCTGGTACATGTTCGGAACTCCAAGGGGAACAAAGACCGGGTAGTCATGCTTGCCCCGGCATTGCTCAAGGATTTGAGGAATTACTTCAAGGCATATCAACCAAAGGTGTATCTCTTCGAAGGACAAAGTGGCGGCATGTATTCCGAAAAGAGCGTGCAGAATATTGTTAAAACAGCCGCCGCGAAAGCGGGCATCACTAAACAGGTAACACCGCATGTTTTACGGCACAGTTTCGCGACGCATCTCCTCGAGAACGGGACCGATATCCGGTACATTCAGCAACTGCTCGGCCATGGTTCTGTCAAAACAACCGAGATCTACACGCATATTACCGACGTGGCTAAAATGAAAATAAAAAGCCCACTCGATTACTTGTAATTTCTGCCCCAAAAAAAATTATCCTTCCTGTTTTAGAGAAAGGATAATTTCCTTGGTTAAGCATGAAGTGAAAATTAAATATAACTCTCATCGTCTTCAAGATCCTCTTCGTCCAAGTCGATTTCATCATCTTCAAGATCCTCTTCCAGGTCTTCCAAGTCGTCCTCGTCACGGTAGATGTCTTCATCGCCTTGCCGCTCGTCTTCCCCCGGGTAGGTAGTGTCACTGGCAGTATCCCCGTGTCGGTCGATAGTGTCATTAACGTCCCGTGCCGGGTACTCGCTGTCCGAATCCCCTTCTCGATAATCGCTTCGCCTTGTTGCTGCCTGATAATCGTTGATCTGATCTTCAGGATCCCGTCTTTTTCGTGCATCATCACCGTGCAGTGATGGATTGTGTGTCGATCGATTGATAGGTTCCATAATAGATTTCATTTGCTTACCTGATTTGGTTCAGGTACATACATAAAACCCTTTAGGAAAAGGAATTGTTCTTGATGAAATTCAAGATTGAGCTTTTTTAATGGTGCAGCTAATCTTCTATCAACGACCGTTAATGAAAAGCGTTACTCTACCAGTTTCAATTCATCGATAATACGGGGTGATTCCATCACCTTGTCGATCATGTAAAGCACGTAGAGGATGTCCACGCTGATCATGCGCTGCATTTCGGGTTCGAAAAGGAGGTCGCCGCTGAGCGATTCCCAGTTGCCGTCGAACGCGAGGCCGACAAGCTCCGCGTTCCCGTTGAGCACGGGGCTGCCGGAGTTACCACCGGTAATGTCGTTGTTCGATAGGAAGTTGACCCGCATCTTCCCTTCTTCATCGGCGTAGCGGCCAAAATCGTTCGACCGGATAGCGTCCAAAATGTAATCCTGCACGTCGAATTCGGGATCACCGGGCGTCTCTTTCTCGAGTACCCCGTTCGTGGTCGAGTAGTAGTCGTACCACACGGCGTCGCGAGGCTGGTATCCTTCTACCGTCCCGTAGCTCATTCGCTGGGTGAAGTTAGCATCGGGATAAAAAGTCTTGTCCGCGTCCATCTCCATGAGCGCGGCCATGAATTCCCGTTCCCCGCTTAGTATTTTCTCGTACGCGGGCATCATGCGGCCCGATAGCTCGTAGCCCATATCCGCGGCAGACAAGGCTAATTGCATGGCTGGATCTTGGGTAAGCACCTGGGTGTCGGCTGTCTGTAAAAGCGATAGAAGCTCTTCCAAGGAGGTGAACTGGCTGTTAGCGAATAACCACTCGGCATACTGTTCGTAATCGCCGCTGAACTCGTCGTTGATCTTCGCGTAGATGTCGGGATGGAATTCCTCCGGTACCCGTGCCGCGTAGAGGCGCATCATCGCGGGCAACACCTTCTTGTCCAGTTCCGGCTCGTAGTTCTTGTAAGACTCAATGAGCCGGTCGTTGATAAATGCCTGTTTATCTTCCTCCGTTCCGTCGGAATCAAATTGCAGGATGGTATTGGCGAACCGGATCAGCTCGATGCCGTTGTTAAAAGTCTCCAAAAAATAGGTGGTATACCGTGCCATCTCGTTCGAGCCGGTATATGCTTCTTCCAGCGATGCCAGCGTGTGACCGTACTTGGCGGTTCGGACGGGATTGCCCTCGATCCACTCGCCGAGGCGGGCTTCAAGTCCTTCTTTCTCGGGCAGCACGCCCAGGTTCTTAATGGCTTCGTTCATTCCCATCGAGTTCTTCCAGTAGTTGGAGCTGCCGGCGTACTTGCTGGCGTACTTGATACGGGTAGTGTCGTTGGAGGTCATCGCGTCCCACCAGATTTCTTGCTTCACGCCACGCGCTTCCACGCGGGGTTTGTTTTCCGATTCTACCCGTTGCCGGATTCCCCAGGACGACATGTACCGTTGGGTACTTCCGGGATAGCCCACCGTCATCGCGTAGTCTCCATCCCGTACACCCGCCAGGGAGATGGGTACCACATACTTGGGTTGGTAGGGTACATTCTCGCCGCTGTAGTTGGCGGGCCGGTTGTCCTTCCCGGCATACACGCGGAACGCGGCGAAGTCGCCCGTGTGGCGAGGCCACATCCAGTTATCGGTATCGCCCCCGAACTTGCCAACCGAGGTAGGTGGAGCCACCACGAGGCGCACGTCGCGAAACACGTCGTACAGCACCACGTAGTACTGGTTGCGGGAATAAAACGGCACGACCCTCGCTTGGGTAAACGGGTCGTTTTCGTACTCCTTGATCAACTCGTTCGAAATTGAATCGATCGCCAGTTCGCGTTGAATATCGCTTAGCACCGAGGGAAGGTGGGGCAAGATTTTGTCGGTTACCTCCTCCATCGACCGGAGGAACGAGACGGTGAGGCCATCAGCAGGTAGTTCATCAGCCTGGATGTTGGCCGCGAAACCATCCTTCAAGTAGTCATGCTCTACCGCGCTCAGCTTCTGGATGGCACCGTACCCGCAGTGGTGATTGGTGAAGATCAACCCCTGCTCCGACACGGCTACTCCGGTACAGCCGCCCCCGAAGATCACCACCGCGTCTTTCAGCGAAGGATTCTCCTCGTCGTATAATTTATCTACCGGGAAACTGAACCCCAACTCTTGCATCCGGGCAATGTTCTGCCTGTTCAGCTCCTTTAATAACCACATTCCTTCATCGGCCTTCGCGATGAAACACGCTCCTGCTACCGCGAGCAGTAAAAATAGCTTCTTCATTCAAATTTTTCGTTTATATGCTTGTACTTGTGCGACTAAACATAAGACCTATCACTATTTTCGTGGGGAACCCGTTTGGTGCAATAGGCGTATTTTGATAAGCTCCCTGAGCTATACGGTAACAAGGAAAAATATAGCTCTCGTGAACATAGATAGTTCTTATCAAATAGCCTATAAACCAATAGCGGGTCACGAAAAATAGTGTCAGTCGAGATGTTTAGTTGCATTACGATATTTCTTCACTCTTAATTCTTTTCCCAGAACGACCGCCGCGTATGCCCCTATCAGCATT
>Ga0265293_10008814_pt1 | contig 14759 bp, 12 predicted proteins | sample Munlanlewell138R_FD_192505 | JGI IMG/M metagenome (GOLD analysis project Ga0265293, IMG submission 192505) | Leachate microbial communities from a municipal landfill in Southern Ontario, Canada - Leachate well 138R | ecosystem: Engineered > Solid waste > Landfill > Unclassified | place: Canada...
GGATACAAAGGCGAAAGAATTACTATCTTCACAGCGGATGGTAAAAAAGTTGATTACCCGGTGGATAAGGATTTCACTGATGTTGCCGGCATAAACACCATTACTCTAAATCAACTTGTAAAATACAATCTAAACTCCGATGGAGAAATTGAAAACATTGCAAACGTTGCAAATGCTAACAGCATTGCCCAGGGCCAATATAGAAGTAATGCTGTTGAAATCGGTAGTGGCAACTGGTACACTGTTACTGATAGTACCGTAATTATTGCCGATAAAAATGCAACTGAATACGTTGTAGGTTCCTGGGAGACCCTTAAAAAGGCAATCGATGCTGGTATTGTAACCGTTGATGGTGTGGAAATAGGCAGAAACAATAGGTTGTCAGCCGTATATGTTAACCAAGTACTGTCCTCTGGACAACAGATCGGTGTAATTGCTGGCAAGGGAACAGATGCCAAGGGTAATTTCTATGATGTTCTGGTCGGCGGCGAAAAGGTACGTTACAATACTAGTGTTTCATCAGCAGCTAAAAATGATATCGTTTCCTTTACCTTGTCCGGCGGAAAGATTAATAGTATAACTTCATATGTATATACTGATGTGGTAGCGGGTAATTACCCACTAGTTCAGGGTAAAGTGGTGGCTTCAGGTAATGATTTTGTAACTGTAAACAATCAGCTTGGCGGTACGCCTACCTTTGGTATTGACAAAGATACAGTCATTGTTGATATCACAGATGGTCAGACAGGACCAAAAGTAGTTAGTCGTGTTGCTCGTGATGACTATGTACGCGTATTAACTGGGGTAAAAAATGGTGCTATCTTTGAATCTGATAGTGCTGTAGACAAAGGTATTTACAAGCTAATAGTTATTTACAAGCCCTAAAAAAGAATTGTTTGATTTGCTAAAAAAGAACCAGCCCCATCGGGGTTGGTTCTTCTTTTGAAATAAGTATTATGAAATGATAAAGGCGTGTGACGTAAATACAAAACCCTATTATTGATCGCATATCAACTATATTATTGGATACCTGGCCACAGCTAGGTGGGACAGGGGGACAGGAGTTTTGTCCCACATTTTAGCGAGCAGGAGAACACAGAAAGTTTTTTTGTGCTGCATTTTAAGGATTAATAAATCTGGAGCACAAGGGGATATATTCTTTCGTGCTGGCTGAAAGTAACAGAAAAAAGCCGCTATTTAAAATAAAAAATAGCGGCTTTAAAAATTAAGTTTTAATTCTCCAGTTCTTCTGCTAATTTGTCTAGATCCCTTTCACTAAGGCCGGTTGCAAGGGAGATTTGCTCTTTTCCAACGCTTCCGTTATTGACAACTCTAAATTAGATATCATTTCCCCTGCCTCCTTTCCCGTCTGGGAGATTATGTTTTTTAATTCATTCAATATCCCCGGCTCTTTACTTGGCACTACATTTATAAGCCAGTTTTTAAAAAGGTTAAGCTCCTCCGTGGTTAACTTTTTAATTGTATTCAGCAGCGCTTTTAATCTATTCAATAATTGCTGCTCGCTTTGTTTTTGATCAAGCAAAAAGATGGTCGCAATTAGGATTTTTCTTTGACGGAGGTTTGGATTAGTTGCGGGAATATCTTTTTGGCAATAGTAGGTACTTTACTCATACATTAAAGAGGTGATCTCTATGTGTAGATACCTAAAATAAATCACTATGGGTTCCAGTGCGAGTGAGGGTTAAGGTCAAAATATCCTCTTCAATTTTATATATTAAAAGCCAATCAGGGGTGATATGGCATTCGCGGTACCCTTTATAATTTCCGATAAGTTGGTGGTCAAGATATTTTTCTGGAAAAGGTCCATTTAAAACTAACAGTCTAAGGGTTTCCTCGAATAAACTTATATTGTAACCTCTTTTTTTAATTAGTTTAAAGTCTTTTTTGAATTGGTTGGAATATCGGGTTTTAAGCATTCAGATCCTCCATTAAAGCCTCAACACTATCAAAGGTTTTACTGAGATTGCGATTATTATTTACATCTTCGATGGCGTCTAGAGTATCTTCATTGGGAAGATTTAGCCTTAAATCAAAGGGAATGCCGCCATAGCGAATAGAGTGGCGAAGAAAGATATTCATAGCTGTGGACATATTAAGTCCTAACTCGTTAAAAATAGTTTCAGCCTGTTGTTTAACCTTGCTATCAATACGAATATTTATATTAGTAGTACCCATATTATCAACTCCTTTCTATGCCCCTAGTGTAAAATATTATATAGACATTGTCAATAAAAACATAGGTGGGACAGGGGGACAGGAGTTTTGTCCCACATTTTAGCGAACAGGGGAACACAGAAAGTTTTTTGTGCTGCATTTTAAGGATTAATAAATCTGGAGCACAAGGGGATACATTCTTTCGTGCCGGCTGAAAGTAACAGAAAAAAGCCGCTATTTAAAATAAGAAATAGCGGCTTTAAAAATTAAGTTTTAATTCTTCAGTTCTTCGGCTAATTTGTCTAGATCCCTTTCACTAAGGCCGGTTGCAAGGGAGATTTGCTTTCTTGGTATGCCCAACTGCATAAGGTTTTTGGCTACCAGTGATAACCCTTCGCATTTACCTTTTTCTTTAACCAAGCTATATTTCATTGACAACATCCTTTAGAACAAGCAGTATTTGTTTTCAAGTTTATTATATAAATAGGGGTTGCTTTGGTCAATAGCCAACCTAGGATCGGCCGCCCGATCAAAAGCAGCAACCCCTTTTCTTGGTTATATGGTAACATATTGAAAAGTGTTCCACAAACAAACATTTTTATCAAAGGTTGAACCCTTTTTCTAGCCTATGTTTGGCTCTTGCGAAAATTTAACCGTTGCATTACAATACTAGCTAGTGAAGAGTCCGCAACGCCGGTCGAAATGCAGGAGAGAGGGAGACAGCATGAGAAGGGGAATATTTTTTTTATTGGTCATATCGGCGATTACTCTTGGCCTAACTGTCGGCATTCCGGTTAGAGGCATTAAAACCGAATCGATTATAGAGCAAAGAACCTTACAAGCCTTTCCTAAACTATCATTGGCCGCCTTTGCCGCTAATGAATATCAAACTGATCTGGAACAAGCCCTATCGGATCAGCTCCTTTTTCAACAAACCTTTAAAGCCATTTATAATAAAATTAAAAACAAAAATACCAGCCTAGCGGTTACAGGACTTAAAAGGCTTAACTCTGACTATAATAAAGGCCAAATCATTGCTGAGCCTCCCGGAGAAGAAACGGAAACCGTGGCAGGTTTCCCCGTTACAGTAACACCTCGGGGTAGTCAGTTAATGGAGTTGGATGATTCCCACCACCTGGTGTTTCATCATTTTACATTAGCTGAAGCCGACGACCTGCTGCAAAATAAGGCGGACAATATTAACCGCTTGGCGGAAAAATATCCTCAGATTGACTTTTCTTGTTTCTATATTGAAACTGATGTAGATGTGGATTTTATTAATCAGGAAAATAAGCATGAGTTACCCGATAGCTTTGAAAGCCGTTTGGATCAGCGGATCAAGTTTGCTAAATTGGCCATCAATAACTTAAGTGATTTTCAGAACAGATTTTATAAAACTGATCACCATTGGAACCACTTGGGACAGTATGAAGGCTACAAGCAAATTATCGCTTTGCTAAAGGGTGACGAGGAACCGCTTTATCCTACAGAAAATATCATTTTTGAGGATATTAGATTTAACGGCTACAAATCAAGGTTGTTGGATGATTACACTATCTACGATACCTTCGGCATTTTTAATGAAACAGTGCCGGAACATAAAAGCTATATTAACAATAAACCCGGCGGTTATGGAGAAAAGCAAAGGTATTTGAAGGGGGATTACCCCTACCAGCAAGGGCACAACCACTATGGTGCCAATGGTGCTGATTATGGATTGGTGGAATTTAGATTTGACCAGCCGGAGAAGGGCAACCTTGTAGTGTTTTCGGAATCCTTCTCCAACCCGATTAACAGGATTTTGGCGGCTCATTACAATAACGCTTATATCATTGATCTTAGACACTATGAGGCACATTGTGGAGAGCCCTTTAACTTCGAAAACTTCATCAAGGACAAAGAAATTGACGATGTTTTATTCTTAGGCTACGCAAAATTCTTTGCTAATGATACCTTTTTAATCAATGATTAGGAGTAGTGACAGATGGTATTTTCTAGCTTAACCTTTGTATTTTTGTTTTTACCCATTGTCCTGGTACTTTATTTTTTAATGCCCAACAGGCAACTGAGAAATTTGCTTTTAATGCTGGCCTCCCTCTTGTTTTATGCTTGGGGAGAGCCGGTCTATATTGTGCTAATGCTTCTTTCCATTTTAAGCGGCTATTTCTTTGCCCGCCTAATCGAGGTGGAAAGGCTAAAAAACAATAACAACAAGGCAAAAGTTTATTTTGTCTTTGCCATGGTCATAGCCCTGGGGTTTTTAGGCTTTTTTAAATACTCCGGATTTTTACTGGACAATATCAACCAAATTTTCAACCTAAATATTGCCTATCGCAAATTGCCCTTGCCGATAGGAATCAGTTTTTACACATTCCAGGTACTATCCTATGTGATTGATGTTTATCGGGGCAACATCAAGGCCCAAAAAAACCTTATTACCTTGGCTACCTATATTGCCATGTTCCCCCAGTTAATTGCGGGGCCGATTGTGCGCTATATTACCATCGAAGAAGAGTTGCAAAACAGGCAGGAATCCCTATCCGAATTTGTGGAAGGGCTGAAGCGGTTTGTCATTGGCCTGGGCAAAAAGGTGTTGCTGGCTAATCAGATGGGGATCATAGCGGACGCAGTCTTTAATAATCCCGGTGGGGATCCCGGCACCTTGCTGATTTGGCTGGGGGCCCTTGGCTACACTTTTCAAATTTACTTTGATTTTTCCGGCTACAGTGATATGGCGATTGGGATGGGTAGGATGTTTGGCTTCCACTACTTGGAGAACTTCAATTATCCCTATATCTCTAAAAGCATTACTGAGTTTTGGCGTAGGTGGCATATTTCTTTGGGGACTTGGTTTAGAGATTATCTCTATATTCCCCTAGGCGGTAACCGCCATCATGCCCTGAGGAACATCATTGTAGTTTGGTTTTTAACAGGTCTTTGGCACGGGGCCAGTTGGAACTTTATTCTGTGGGGATTGTATTACGGTTTGTTGCTGATTATAGAAAAGTATGTAGTGCGGGCCTATAGCTTGAAAATACCTGCAGTTATTCAGCATTTTTATACTATGTTCTTTGTTGTGGTGGGCTGGGTTTTATTTAGGGTAGAAAACCTAGGGGAACTGCTGTTCTTTTTGGGAAGGATGTTTACTTATCATCAAACTACTATTAATTCCTTGCTGTTCTCCTATCAGGAAATGCTTCAATCCCTGGTGTTTTTAGCTATAGCCCTGGTTGCTTCTTTGCCCTTATTTAAAAAGCTGGCAAAAAGGATTGAGTTGGGAAAATATAATTTATTTAAGTATGCCTATGATTCTTATGTTGTAGCAGTTTTTGTAATCTCTCTAATTTTCCTAATGGGGGAAAAATTCAACCCCTTCATTTATTTCAGATTCTAGCTACGGAACAGAAGCCAGCAAGCCACGGGGACGCTTTGTTTGCCATATTTAAATCAAACCCCAGTACCAAGTCCTAAACCCCCAAAAAATATGGGAAACTAAGCGTCCCCGTGGCGCTCTAATCCCCAAAAAACATGGCAAACAAAGCGTCCCCCTGGCTTATCTTGAAACAAAGCGTCCCCGTGGCTTATCAACCATGCAGCCTGCATGGTTTTTTTGTTTTTCGGGTCCGGTAAAAATTTGCTAGAACTTGCCTTAAGTTATGTTTTTTAAAAATCTTGTTTGTTAAGATATAGGTAAAGTGTATAGCAATTAAGAAAAAAGGGGGCGAGAGGACAAGCAGGTTTGTTGTGGGTTAAAAAATAAAAGGAGGGTCAAATTTGAGAAAGAAAGTATTACCACTAGCCTTTGTTTTGTTGCTCGGGTTTGCACTTGTGTTGTCAGGTTGTGGAGGAAATGCTGCACCTGCAGATCCGCCGGCACCACCGGCACCACCGGCAGGTCAAGCGGAAACTCCGCCAACACCACCACCTGCGGTAGGTAAGGAGATGGGTGATTTCAAATGGACACAAGATAATATTGCTTCTATTCCTCCAATGTTGATTAGAGATCCTTTTATAGAACTATTAGGGCAAACAGACCAGCCCATTCCCTATTACTATGATGAGGTAGTAAAATTAGCCGGGCATTCATGTGGCGCAACTGCATCCTCTTGGTTAATGGTACAAAAAGTTTTTGATGAACTATTCCCCAATGAGGTACCCATTCGCGGTAAAATTAAAATTACCGCCCCTGGCCCCGCCGATGAGTGGCTTTTAGGAGTGTTTGGGGATATCTTCTGCTTTTTAACGGGAGCAGCGGGCCCAAGCGGTTTCCCCGGTACTGAGTTCGGCAAAACCTTTAACAGAAGAAACACCATGATCTATCCTGAAGAGCAAAACGGTGGTGCTCCACCAACCTTGGTTTGGGTCTTTGAAAGAATTGATACCGGCAAAAAAGTTGGTGTTAAATTCGCAGTTACGAATGTTCAGCCCCAGCCGACCGCCGAAAGACAGGAAATGTCCGGCAAGCTGGTTGACGGCACGGCAACCGATGAAGAAAGAGCGGATTGGGTCAAGTACTGGAACTCCAGAAATGATTATGTATTTGAGCACGCAGATGAGTTAATCACCTTAGTTCCCATGGAATAGATTAAAGCCCAAAGAAGGCAGGTGCAAAGCACCCGCCTTCTTTTTAGTGTCCCCGTGGTTTATTTTAGGTTTTCTTTGAAAATTTCTAGCAATTCTTCGGATTCATCAATAAAATAGGGCCTGGCGATGTTGCCGTCCTGGTCCCAATCGCAGCCGTTCCACCAGATTGCTAATTTGATTTTGGGATATTTGTACAAGTTGGCAAACATATTCCTAACCCATTGCTCTTTATTTCCTCCAACACTACTGGAGGAGAACTCAGTGATGATTAAAGGCTTTTCCGAAATGGCTGCCACCCTTTGGTAAAGAGGATCGTAAATTTCTGTGAAGCCTCGCCAAGTTTCCCCAATAGCTTGGTAATAAGTGCCGTTATTATAGCCTGTGATACCCACCAAATCTACATATTCATCTCCGGGATAATATAACAGCTCGTTGTTCCATTTATAATCGGGGTAGGACTTTTCATTAGGATTCCAAACCCAGATCACATTGTCGGCACCTTCCGCTTCAAAAATTCCGTAAATATATTTGTACAGTTCCACAAAAACATCAGTATCTTTAGCAGTGTGATAGGCAGAGTAAACGCACCAATCCCCATTCATTTCATTGCCAAATCTAAATAAAACCGGGTGCCCAAACTCTACGGTTTCTTTAGCAAAGGCGGTTAAAAATTCATCATAGGCCCCGTCAAGGATGTCATAAACCATATTTCCTTCTCCGGGTCCTTGGGCCACGGTTTGTAAAGTAAGCTCTACAATCTTGCCCTGATCGTAGGCCCCCTGTAGAGTGTTTTTAACATAGCCTTTGGGGAATGTTTTTTGCACACTCTTATAAACGAGTAAAAATTTGAAATTATAATCCAGGTTTGCTTCTAATTGGGTTAAGTTCTCAAAACTATAGGGGGCAGTTGGCTCAAAAATCCCCCAAGTCAACTCCCCTCCACTAAGAAAGTATTTTTCATAGAGGGATCGGGTTTCCTCATTCCAGCTAACATTGGCAGTTTCTCTGATTTTAAAATCAGCCGCTGTTGCCGTCGGTTCAAAAGTCGCAAAATTTTCAACCAAATCCAAGTATCCATTGGTCTCATCAAAGGGTAAATCAGATTTGATAAAAAAGGTGTAGACCGCTTTGCCGGCAATCAGATCAACACTGGCATAATAGTTTTTATCATTGGCAACCTTGGCCAGCTTTTTGCGAGACCACAGGCGAATTTCTGCCGGGTGGGCCCCGATTGTTCTTTGCTTAAGAAGCTCCAGCCGGTGATCATCCGTGTTACTTAAAAACCGATTGGAATAAGTAATATAGACTTGAGGGGATGGGTTAATACCCACCAAGGGCTGCTTATAAATCTCCAGCTTTCGATGCTGATCTTCTAATACAAGTCTAATATTTGTGGCGCCAATATCGGTTAACTTCATTTCCCGGGGTAAAGAAAGAGAATAACCATCTGTTTTATTGACTAATTTAATTTTTGGGTGATGAGGATTTTTGATAATACTAATTCCCTCGGTAATGATTTCTTCTACATCTTCTGGGTCGGGACAGGCTTCCTCCAGCGGCTTAGTTTGCTCGGGGGAGTTAGGTGGAGTGGAGGGGTTATCCGAGGAATCTCCTTGGTCCCCGTCGGTATTGTTACCCTGGTCCGGGGCTTCATTTTCCGTCTCCGGCTGTAAGATTGGTTCGGTATTTGCTTCACCCGGTAGGGGATAGAAGTTGTTGTGATTGTTTTCTAGATTATCTTCTATTTGCAGGAAAGGATCAGGGGTATTTCCCTGGTTTGCTATTTTTTCTGAAAGACCTATTAGAAAGATAGCAGTTACAAAAGTGATTAGGATTAATGCCGCTTTTACGTTGATTTTATGCAAGGGAAGTTACCGCCTTTCCGCTTTCTCCAATATGGGCCAGTATCGCTTTCAATCAATTATATGCTAAGGTTCAAAGAAAATCTAGATCAATTGGCAAGGATAAGCCGGTGGGACGCTTTGTTCTGCCAATGTGGCAAACAAAGCGTCCCCCCGGCTCCCCATTTTTTTGCGGTTGTTTGAAACGGCTAAAAATGCTATAATCGCATAAAGTAGTAAAAGGAGGGAAAATGATGGAATACAAACAATTTGGTAACAAGTATGTTGTTAGGTTGAATAAGGGGGAGGAAGTTGTTACGGCTTTAAAAGAAGTTTGCGCCAAAGAGGATATTAAGCTGGGAACAATATCTGGTATCGGAGCAGTCAATAAAGCAACCATCGGCTTGTTTGAAACCGCCGCCAAAGTTTATCATTCCAATGAATATACCGGGGATATGGAAGTAACAAGTCTTTCCGGCAACATAACCAGGCAAGATGGGGAGGTTTATCTTCACCTTCATGTTTGTCTGGGCGATATCACTAATAGGGTTGTGGGCGGACACTTAAGCTCGGCCATTGTCAGCGCGACCTTGGAGGTTGTCATTGATGAAATTGATGGCAGTGTAGACCGGGAATTTAACGAAGAAATCGGCCTAAACCTATTAGATTTTAACAAGTAGAGTAACAGAACGATACAAGGGGACGTTTTCACTGTATCATTTCGAGGGGAGCCTGGGAGGGGCGAGTCCTTCCCTTATGGCATGTCTAAGGGTAGTTAGTGATACAAGAATAATGTCCCCATATATTAAGGGAATTTGATGATACAGCGAAAACGTCCCCTTGTATCTTCCCCATTTTACGATTGGAGGGTAAAAAATAAAGATGCAGTATCAGAAAATTAGGCAGCAAACGATCAAACTAAAAAAACAGGTGGGACTTCCTCTTGTTTTTTTAATTGTGATGTTTTTGATGATGGCTTGTACCCCCCAGAGCCAAAATGGGGTAAATGATCCCGGAAAGAACATGGCAGAAAAACCTGCAATAGAAAACCCGACACAGAAACCGGTAGAGGATCCTAAAGAGGGGGAACCGCCGGTTGAACTCTTGCCACCTGAAACGGAAAATGGGGAGGCCCCGGGGAGCAACACTGAAAATCTAACGGAAATTTCAGGACAAGATAAGCCGGGCGGGGACACTCCCAAGCAGGAAAATATAAAAAGAGAGCCAACTGACAATGCTTATGATGTAATTGTTATCGGCTCGGATCCCGAGGGGATAGCCGCCGCCCTTTCCAGTAGCAGAAACGGCAATTTAACCTTACTGATAGATAGCAGAAAAACCATCGGCGGACTTTTTACTTTGGGCAAGCTAAACTCCCTGGACATGAACTTTGATGCAGACAGAAGGATGGTAACCCGTGGTATTTTTGGGGAGTTTCAAAAGCAAATGGGAGGTTATTCCTTTGACATTGATTTAGCCCAAAAGACCTTTGATAAAATGGTCAAGGATGAAAAGAATCTTCACCTTAAGTTGGAGGAGAATATTGTAGAAGTTATCAAGAATGATAACCAAATAACGGGCATTAAAACGAAAAAAGGATTACAGGAAAATACCTACAGCGGTAAAATTTTTATTGATGCCACCCAGGATGGGGATATTGCCTATCAAGCCGGGGTAGATTTCACCTATGCCCAGGAGGATTTCGGAGTGCCTTATCAAGGCCAGGTGGTTACTTTGGTTTTTGAAGTTGGGGGGGCCAACTGGGCAGCTATTAAAAGCGCCTTGAATGACCCCAAGCTACCCAGGTCTTCGAATGGTGCCACTAATGACTCTGCCTGGGGCTTTTTTGATGAAATGAGCGTTTATCAGGGTATTGATCCGCAAATTCGAACTAGGGGCCTTAATATCGGTAGATTAAAGAGTGGTAATGTCTTGATTAATTGTATGCATATCTTCGGCGTGGACGGCTTGGACCTGGTATCTAAAAAAGAAGGAATAGCCAGGGGCGCCAAAGAAGCCGAACACATTGTGGAGCACATGAAAAAACAGATCCCCGCTTTTAAAAATGCCTACTTAGTAGGGGTAGCCGATGAGCTTTATATTAGGGAAACCAGACATATGGAGGGCTTGTATCGGCTCAGTATTAATGATGTGCTGGGGCATGTGGATTTTTGGGATAAGATCGCTATAGGCTCCTATCCTGTAGATTTGCAGCCTACATCCATGGCTAATTGGGGGTTTGTGGTGGGCAATCCCGATGCCTACAGTGTTCCTTTTAGAAGCCTGGTGCCTAAAAAGATTCAAAACCTAATGGTGGTGGGTAGGGCCGCCAGTTTTGATTCCTTGGCCCACGGCAGTGCTAGAGTGGTGCCTATCGGTATGTGCACCGGGCAGGCAGCGGGGGCAGCGGCTAAAATTTTGTTGGATAACAAATTAACCGTTCAACAATTGGCCGATTCTCGGGAGCAAATTAAAAACTTGCAGGATATCTTGAAAAAGCAAGGAGCTTATTTGCCCAAACTCAATTATGCCGATAAACTGCAAAACCAGCCTGCCGGGGAAGCCGTAAAATTTTTGCGAAAGTATGGTTTAGTCTTCGGAGGCTATGATAATAACTATGATTTAAATGGACAAATGCCTAAGGGCCATTTCTTGTCCGTGGTGGAACGACTGCACTTCCGCTTGGACAAACGGGGGCATGAAGAGGTAAATAAGCCGGAGTGGTTGGATCTCGGTCCTATAACCGGGGCGGAAGGAATCCAGGTCTTGGAAGCATTCTTTGATAAGAAAATTGAACCGGATCAATTAAGTTTTTCTTTCAATGAACAAGACATTCTGACCAAGGGGCAAGCCTATATGCTAATTGTAGACGCCATTGAATGATACAGGGGGACGTTTTCACTGTATCATTCAAAAAGAGGGGGTGCGAAGGGGTAAGCCCCTCTCCGACAGCATGTTTAAGGGAACCTAATGATACAGTGAAAACGTCCCCCTGTATCATCTGTTCCCAATTTTTTGCTTAGGTGATTTGCCTTTTGGCAATTCTTTTAAAAGCAGATATTGTTAAACTGTAATTGTCTATGGTGTACAACGTTTAAAGGAGGCGAGTTGTACAGATAGTTAATGGGGATGACAAATGTAGTGTTAAGTAAAGGAGGTTTTGCTTTGAGAAAGAGAAAGGGAATACTATCTTTACTGATTCTTGTTGCTTTTGCTTTGGGAACGGTATTAAGCGGCTGCGGTGCTGTTGATCTTGCACCTCCGAAGCCACCCGAGCCACCGAAACCGGCAGCTCCTGCTACACCGCCACCTGCTCAGACAGAGGCACCAAACAGACCTTTAGCTAACTGGGATGAGATTGAAAACGGTGATATCTTCAAGCAAATGCTCGTTCCGATGGCAGTTGAAAGAATTGAAGCGGGAACCCTAACAGTTTTGAGTGCAGATTATATCTTTTATCTACAAATTGTAGAGAAAAAGTTCCCAAGGGGAGAAGAGCCCAGCTTTACCTATGCATTGGACAATCCAAACGAATTTCCGGTGCCGGATAATTGGGACGGACCAAAATACATGGAAGCAGCAGGTGTGGCAGCACCGGCAGCAGCACCGGCAGCACCAAGTGGTGGCGATGTAGCACCCAGTGACGGCCCAGAGCCAATCAGGGAAGAAGATGTACCTGAAGGCACAAGACCGCCCTGGACATATCCGCCCGATGATCCTAACTACAGACCTAAGGCTGAATAATTTTTGATTTTTCCAGATAACTGAACCGCAAGGTACGCCTCCTCCGAAAAAGATCTGGATCCTTTGTGAAGATCCGGAGGACGGTTCAGCTAAAACCAAAAGATCCAAGCAATCTTAATTGGTTTTCAATACCGGGAGGTACTAAACCCCCCGGTTTTTGTTTTTAAAAGCTAAAAACTTAAGGAACTTATTGGTTAGTTCTTACGTCTAAAAGCAATTGAGGGAAAACATTTTTTGTGTTTTACATAGCAATGATGAGGAAAGGAGGAAGTGCACTTGCCTATTTTGGAATTGCAAAACATCACAAGATCCTTCAAGAATGGTCAGGTCATGGTAAAAGCCCTAAGAGGGATTGATCTTACCGTTGCCGAGGGGGAATTTTTATCCATTATGGGGCCTTCCGGCTCCGGTAAATCTACCATGTTGAATCTAATTGGTTGTTTGGACCGGCCTTCCAGCGGCTCCATTGTTTTATCCGACCGGCATGTGGAAAAACTCGGGGATAATAGCCTTGCAGAAATCAGAAATCAGTTTATCGGTTTTGTCTTTCAAAGCTTTCACTTGTTACCGGATTTAGATGCCCAAGCCAATGTAGAACTGCCCTTGATTTATAGGGGTATAGGTGCCAAGGAAAGAAGGGAGCGGGCCCTAAAAGCACTGGAATCCGTAGGTTTGGGGGAAAGACGCCATCATAAGCCGTCCCAGCTTTCGGGGGGGGAGCAGCAAAGGGTAGCCATTGCCAGAGCTTTAGTGGGGGATCCCACCCTCATTTTGGCAGACGAACCTACGGGGGCTTTAGACTCCAAAACCGGTAGTAATATAATGGCTATTTTCCAAAGGCTGAACAGGGAAACAGGTCTCACCATAGTGCAGGTAACCCATGAAAGGGAAATTGCTTTGCATGGTTCCAGGGTGGTCCATCTAAAGGATGGTTTAATCGAAAACATAGAATTAGTAGCGGAGCCTCGTATTGCCCAAGAAGCTGAGGCGGAAGCTCAACAACCGGTAGCATAGGAGGGAAAATTAATGAAACAGAAGCTAGTAACTATTATTGTGATTGTGGTTTTGGTAATAGGCGGGGGCTATTACGCTTTTCAAAAAATTATGCCGCCACCCCCGGATGAGCAAACAGGTCCGGTTTACACCACCAAGCCCGTTATCAGGGGTGATATTTCCGTAGGGGTAGAGGCCGTGGGTCAATTGAATTCCTCTGGATATGGGGGAATCCAGGTTCCCGGTAGTAGAATGGGCATGGTTATGGGAGGCTCCGTTGGAGGTATTACCTATATGATTGATGAAGCCTTTATCGAGGAAGGCACCGAGGTTGTCAAAGGCCAGCTTTTGGTGAGGCTGATAGCTCCGGGCTTGGATGATAAAATCGCCACTGCTGAAAGGAATCTGGAAAGGAAGAAAGAAAGCCTAGCCAGACTGTTGGATATTCCGGTGGAGCAGTTGGATAATGTTGATCCCGGCAGAGGTATCGCCATCACCACCCCAATTAGTGGCCGAATTTCCGGCTTGACCATGATAGAAGGTAAAAAGATCGAAGTTGGCGACACGGTAGCCAAGGTAGTGGACGATTCCCATTTTCGCTTAGTGGCGAAGCTTACTTCCTCAGAAATTACCAGTGTTACCCCCGGTCAAAAAGTAGCCTTGCGTTTTTCCCAGTTTGACGGCGTGGTTGAGGGGAAAATCATTGATGTTAACTATTCCCCCATTGCAGAGCCCGCATCAAGCCTTTTGGATAGTCTTGGTTCCAGTGGGGGGGACTCCGATGAATATATCTTTGTTCATTGGGTAAATATTGAGGCAGAAAACCCCGGTTTGGTTATGCCCCAGATGAGGGTAAAAATCGGTTTTCCCGCAGGGGAGGATAAAAGCAAACTGGATATTAACAATATTAGATGGGCCCGCTACGATTCCCGGGTAGACGGTTTTGTTGATGAAGAAACAATCTTTAGCCCAAAAGAGGCTACGGTTACCAAGATATTTGTTAAAAATGGGCAAACCGTCAAAGCAGGGGATCAAATTATTTCCCTAGCAGGTGAAGATGCCAGAAAAGACATAGATCGTGACCTGGCGGAAATTTATCAAATGGAAGAAGATTTGCGCGCCCTTTATAAAACCTATGATAATCTGGAAATCCGGGCCTCCATGGACGGAGTTATTTCCTATGTCAATATAGACTTGAATAGGGAGCTGCAGCCTGGGGAATGGTTGGGGGATATCTATAACACCGCTGATATGCGTATGTGGTCCGAAATTGATGATATTGATATTTTGCTGGTGCAGCAAGGGGCCCCTGTTAAAGTAACAGTAGATGCCCTACCAGGCACAACCCTGGAGGGAGAGGTCAACCGAATCTCCAGCTATAATATGGGAGACGGCAAAACCCGTTTCCAGGTAGATATTAAG
>Ga0265293_10008816_pt1 | contig 14758 bp, 9 predicted proteins | sample Munlanlewell138R_FD_192505 | JGI IMG/M metagenome (GOLD analysis project Ga0265293, IMG submission 192505) | Leachate microbial communities from a municipal landfill in Southern Ontario, Canada - Leachate well 138R | ecosystem: Engineered > Solid waste > Landfill > Unclassified | place: Canada...
AACAGTATTGATATTGTGAAGTTTCATCAATTCGAAATCCCGAATCATAAGGTCTTCCGTCATATAATGTCCTGTTTTGGGATTGTGTTCGTGTATGTTTACTCCTTTTAGTATGATAGGTTGCCCGTTAACCAGAAATAGGTTGTTTTTGCGACCCGAATCATCGGTAACTTCTTTGATTTCAATTGAGCGGAAACCTACTGTAAACGGGATTACTTCTGTAACTGCTCCATTTTGCTTAACGGTCATAAGTAACGTGTACAAGTTGGGCGATTCTGATGTCCATTTCAATGGATTCTTGATCATTTTAGAGAAACGTGCATCTTTTTCTTCGCCTGCTTCCAATGCAACTGTTTGCTTATCGGCAGCAATTACCTTTTTAGTGTTGTCCAATAACTCATATTCTACTTCAACTTCGCTTTTTGTGGCATCGCTATTTTTGATCATTGTTTTCAATGCAAAGTTGCCATCTGTATAGGTTGCATCTAAATCTGATTTCACTGCAAAGTCGCGCAAGTGACTCTTTGGTTGTGACCAAAGATAAACATCTCTTTCGATACCCGAAATGCGCCAAAAGTCTTGACACTCAAGATATGAACCGGTTGACCAGCGGAAGATTTTAAGAACCAAAGTATTGTTGCCGACTTCAACATAATCGTTTATCTTAAATTCGGCAGGGTTTTTGGAGTCTTCACTATAACCAACTTCTTCTCCATTGATGTAAACATATACTCCTGATTTGGCTCCGCCAATATGTAAAAACAGATCGCGCTTAAGCATATCACCAGATATGTTCATATCACGACGATATACTCCAACCGGATTCATCTCGGGCAGGGTAGGAGGCTGTGGATTTCTTGGTTGAAATTCGTAACCATGATTTGTATAAATGGCTGTGCCAAATCCTTGCACTTCCCAGTTTCCGGGTACTTTTATATCTTTCCAGTCGGCGGTAGATACACTTGGATCAGTAATGTTATCGGGAAGTTGTTTGTAGCCATCTACAAAATAGAATTTCCACGTTCCATTGAGGGATTGATAAAATTTGCTCTCTTCAAATTTCTTCGATAAAGCATCGCTTCGGCTGTCAAATGTCATGAACGAAGTACGTGGGTACTCTTTGTTTATCTTTACAACTTCTACATTTTGCCAATAGGGCTTGTTCTGCTTTTGAGCATACAATCCCGACGTTACCATAAAGACGAATGCGGAAAGTAACGTAATAAAATTAGCTTTCATTCTAAAATTTTTTTGTTTATAAAACAGATTTAATTTTTTGTGAGTATTACAAGAGCCTTATATACAGCTATTAAGCTAATATCTCATCGAGTAAAATTGTGGCTAACCTGCTTGTTCCAATTCTAAACAGATCTTTGTTGCACCACTCTTCTCCTAAGGTTTCTTTTACAATTGTGTAGTAATTTATTGCATCTGCAATAGATGAAACTCCTCCGGAGATTTTAACACCCCGTTTGTTACCCGTTTTTTTGTAATAACTCTTTATGGCCATACACATAGCATAAGCCGCTTCTAAAGAGGCTCCGTCATATACTTTTCCTGTGGATGTTTTGATGAAGTCTGCTCCGGAGTAAAGAGCCAGGATGGATGCATCGTATATTTTTTTTGATGTTTTTAGAGCGCCTGTTTCTAAAATTACTTTCAGGGAAGCTTCGTGACAAGCTTCTTTTATTTCGTCAATTTCTTCGCACAGCTCTTCGTATTCATTGTTGAGAAAGAGTCCCAGATTGAGAACAACATCAATTTCATCTGCTCCATCTAATACGGCTAACGAAGTTTCGGCAATTTTTACCTCTAAAAATGTTTGTGAAGAGGGAAAACCTCCTGCAACGCACGCAATTTTCACATTCGCTGTAAGCGATTCACGCACCGTTTTCGCAAAATTGGGGAATACGCAAATGGCAGCAACATTGTTTATTGTGGGATTTGCACCTTCAAATTCGTTTACTTTACCTGTGAACTTCCAAATATCCTCGCGCGTATCTGTGGTGTTTAATGTAGTAAGATCAATAGAGCTATAGATTTTACGAAGAACTTCAGGAGTGTTGTTTTCTTCGAATTTTTCTGAAATTATTTTCTCTACTTTCGTGGTTATTGCTTCATCTGTTAATTTAAGACTGTGTTCGCTTAGTGCTTTTCTATACTTATCTTCCATATCTTCTTGTTTATTAGGTTTAAAATCTGTTTTATTTCGAATTAATTGGTTCTATAATCACTCTTTGTTGTTAAATAATCGAGGATTATTTAGATGTCTGTGGGCATCGCGGCGTGTTTTTTTCTCAATATTTTTTTTGAGTGCTTCTTCTAAATCAACACCCGTTTGATTGGCAAGGCAAATTAAAACCCAAAGCACATCGGCCATTTCATCACCCAAATTTTTTGAGAACTCATCGTCTTTAAACGACTGATCACCATAAGTGCGAGCCATTATACGTGCCAATTCTCCTACTTCTTCCGTCAAAATAGCCATATTGGTAAGTTCGCTAAAATAACGAACTCCATAGGTTTTAATCCACTTATCTACAGTGCCTTGTACTTCTTTTAAAGTCATTGAGTTATTTCGTTTTTGAATCAATCCAAATAGTTACAGGTCCGTCATTGGTAAGCGATACTTTCATATCGGCTCCAAATTCTCCGGTTTTAATCTTCACACCCGATACCTTTTGTAGCTGATTGCAGAATTTCTCATAAAGTGGGATTGAAACGTCTGGTTTTGCCGCTTTAATATAGGATGGGCGATTTCCTTTTTTGGTGCAAGCTTGCAAAGTAAACTGAGAAATAACCATAATCTCTCCTTTGACTTCCAGAACTGAATCATTCATCACGCCATTTGCATCGTCAAATATACGTAAATTTGCAATCTTTTTAGATAGATACTCTATATCTTTGTCGCTGTCGTCATTTTCGATCCCCACAAAAACAAGCAGCCCTTTCGAGATATTGCTTATCTCCACTCCATCAATTTTTACACTTGCTTCCGAAACCCGTTGAATAAGTACACGCATTATTTATTTTTTGTTTAACCATTCATAAACTAATTCTCCTTTACTTTCTCCTAAAACTTTTTTTATCTCTTCCACGTCTGCCTCTTTTATCCTTTTTATACTTTTAAAATGTGAGAGCAACTTTTTCTTCGAAACCGGACCAATTCCTTTTATTTCATCCAATACTGAAACTATTTGAGATTTACTTCTTTTATTTCTGTGAAATGCCAATCCAAATCGATGAGCTTCGTCTCTTAAATTTTGGATGAGTTTTAGCGTTTCTGAATTTTTATCTAAATAGAGTGGAATTGAATCATCCGGGAAGTAAATCTCTTCTAATCGCTCTGCAATACCGATAATTGCGATTTTATTGTGCAAGTCCATCTCTTTGAGAATATCTACAGCAGCATGCAATTGTCCTTTACCGCCGTCAACCACAATGAGTTGTGGCAGATCTCCGCCTTCGTTAACTATGCGAGAATAGCGTCTATGAATTACTTCCTGCATTGATGCGTAATCATTTGGTCCTACAACGGTTTTAATCGTGAAATGTCGATAATCTTTTTTCGCAGGTTTACCTCTTTTAAAAACAACACATGCAGCAGCCGGATCAGAACCCTGAATATTAGAATTATCGAAACACTCAATATGTATTGGCATTTCTTTCAAATGCAAATCTTTTTGCACAGTTTTTAGGAGTCGGGTAGTGCGTTGTTCGGGATTTAAAATTTCTGCTCTCTTCAATTTATCCACTCGGTATTGTTTTACATTTTGTTCCGACAGGGACAATAATTTTCTTTTATCACCTCGTTGAGGAATTGTAAATTCCACATTTGTTAACTGCATATCCGGTAGAAATGGTACAATAATTTCTTTCGATTCACTTTTGTAACGTTGTCTCATTTCGATAATTCCCATGGCGAGAAGCTCCTCTTTTGTCTCGTCCATTTTTTTGCGATACTCAAATGTATACGCTTGTATAATGGATCCATTCACAACGTGCAGGTAGTTGATATAGGCAGATTGTTTGTCATCTGAGCAGAAGAACACATCTATGTTATATCCAAAATTACTTACCACTGTAGAACGTTCTCTGAAGTTTTCAATCAAAAGATATTTTTCTTTTAATTCTTGTGCTTCTTCAAATCGAAATTCTTCGGCACTTCGTTGCATCTCGTCATAAATCTTTTTAGTAATACTTCCAACATTACCTTTCAGTATTTCTAAAACTTCGTTTATGTTATTGTTATGATCCTCCAGTGTCTGTAGCCCCTCGCACGGACCTTTGCATCGTTTTATATGGTAGAGCAAACAAACTTTGAATTTACCTGCAGCAATATTTTCCGGTGTTAAATCCAATCGGCATGTTCTTATTTTATATACTTTTCTTACAATTTCCAACAAAGCTCTCACCGATGCAGCAGAGGTGTATGGTCCAAAATATCGTGAGCCATCACGTTTGATGTTTCGTGTTTGAAAAACACGTGAAAAATATTCTTTTTTTACGACAATGGAAGGATATGTTTTATCGTCTTTTAGTAATACATTGTAGCGTGGCTGAAATTCTTTTATCAGGTTATTCTCCAATAGGAAAGTGTCCTCTTCACTGTTTACAACAATGTATTTAATTGAAGCTATTTTACGTACAAGTATACGTGTTTTAGGACTATCATGTACTTTGTTGAAGTACGACGACACTCTTTTTTTAAGATCCTTCGCTTTACCTATATAGATTACTTTTTCCGACTCATCCAGGAATTGATAACAGCCCGGCTTATTAGGCATGATGGAAAGAGTTGTTTTTATATCGTTGTTCATTACGTTTATTCTACTTTAATTAGAGCAAAAAATAGGTTATCAAATTCAGTTTTGCTTCTTTCTATTACTTGCTACCAATCCCCACGGGATTGTATGTTTATAGCTACGATGTCTGAATAGAAGGTGTGACCCCGATAGGGTCGAATAGTTTTGTTTGCATTTGTGCTATAAACATCCGACCACTTCGTGGTCTTGCAATGTTAAACTTTTTTTTATCTTAAAGGATATGTGATATATGTAATGACTGTTTCATCCTGATAGTTATCGGGACGGGAGCAACGTGGTATAGTAAGCGAAGCCGAAATTCTCGCATTGAACGTAGTCGAAACGTGCCACGTTGAGCGGAGTCGAACGCACTGTTTGCCCTTTTCTTACTCAGACACTATATTTCAAATTTCAAAATAGATTCCACTTCAACATCTTCCGGAAATAGTTTTCTGGCATCAAGCATTTCCAGTTCAATCAGAAAATTGAGGTACACTTTTTTTACGCCCATTTTTTTCACCAATTTATATGCAGCAAGCATGGTGCCTCCTGTTGCCAACAGATCGTCGTGAATTAATACCACATCATCTTTTCCCAAAGCATCCGCATGAATTTGTATTGCATCTTCCCCATACTCCTTGGTGTAACTTTCCTCATATACTTTGTAAGGGAGTTTACCCGGTTTTCTAATGGGTGCAAAGCCCGCATTCAGGCGAAGCGCAGTAGCGGGTCCCATAAAAAATCCGCGCGATTCAATTCCCACCACCATCGTTATTCCTTTATCTTTGTACATTTCGTACAATATATCCGATAATTCATGCAAGCTTTCCGGTGACTGAAACAGTGTTGTTATGTCTTTAAACTCTATTCCCGGAATCGGGAAATCTGAGATATTTCTTACTATATCTTTTAATTTTTGTATGCTCATGCTTTGTGTTTAATTATTTTATATATAGAATTGTTTCACGTGGAACAATCTCTTTTATCTTCCCATTAAAACTAGCAGCACAGAAACGTCATTGGGCGAAACGCCAGGGATTCTACTCGCCTGTGCAATCGTTTGCGGGTTAATAGAAGTAAGTTTTTCTCGTGCTTCAGTTGATAATGATTGGATACCGTTGTAATTGAACTTGTCTTTTATAGTGATATCTTCCAATCTGGTAATTTTATCGGCAATTATACGCTCTCTTTTGATATAGCCTTCATATTTTATTTTGATATTTGCCGATTCAATTATCTCTTCTTTTCGGTTAGGAATTTTATCAATCTGCTCTTTCAATGCCGGAACTGCTTCCTGCAAAATTTCAATATCAATTTGAGGTCGTGACAAGAGATCGATCAGTTTTACACCTTGACGCAACGGAGAGGTTCCCAGTTTTTCCAGAAAAGAGTTGATTCTTTCTGGCTTTAACGAGTAGTTCTTACTAAAATCGATGATTCGGTTTACCTCTTCTGTCTTTTGATTTAAAAGTTTTACGCGATTTTCTTTAGCAAGACCTATATCAGCCGCCTTTTGAGTTAATCGTTCATCTGCGTTGTCTTGACGTAAAAGAATACGATACTCTGCTCTCGAAGTAAACATTCTATAGGGCTCATCCACTCCTTTTGTAATAAGATCATCTATTAGAACCCCGATGTACGCTTCGTCGCGATGCAGCACGAAAGGCTCACCGCCGTGACATTTGATATGTGCATTGATAGCAGCCATCAGACCTTGGCCTGCCGCCTCTTCATATCCTGTAGTTCCATTTATCTGTCCGGCAAAGTATAGGTTTTTCACCAGTTTTGTTTCCAGTGTAGCTTCCAATTGAGTGGGATCAAAAAAATCATACTCAATGGCATATCCCGGTCTAAAAATATGAACATTTCGGAATGCCGGTACTCGTTGCAATGCTTCAAGTTGATTGTTTAAGGGCAACGACGAAGAAAAACCGTTCAAGTAATATTCGTGCGTTGTTTCTCCTTCCGGTTCTAAAAAGAGTTGATGGCTTGTTTTTTCTGCAAATGTTACAATTTTGGTCTCAATACTGGGGCAGTATCGTGGACCAATACTTTTAATCTGCCCGTTGTAAAGAGGAGATAACTCAAGCCCTTTTTTAAGGGCTTCGTGAACATATTCGTCCGTAAAAGTTATCCAACAACTCCGTTGTTTCAGTTCCCGCCGTATATTATCTAAATAAGAGAATTTATGGAAATCATCATCTCCCGGTTGCTCTTGCATTAAGGAAAAATCAACGCTTCGTCCATCAATTCTAACGGGAGTTCCCGTTTTCATGCGATCGGTTTTGAAACCGGCGTCCATCATTTGTTCTGTAATTCCGAAGGAAGAGGGCTCAGCCATTCTACCTCCGCCAAACTGAACATCTCCAACATGGATCAATCCATTTAGGAATGTGCCGTTTGTAAGTATTACCGATTTGGCATGAAACTCAACACCCATTTGGGTTTTTACTCCTCGTACTTCGCCATCCTTGAGTATAAGTTGCGTAACCTTATCTTGCCAAAGATAGAGATTGGGTGTGTTTTCAATAATGGTGCGCCATGTCTGGATATATTTTTCGCGATCACTCTGTACGCGCGGACTCCACATAGCTGGACCTTTCGATCGATTAAGCATTCGAAACTGAATGGCAGTTTTATCGCTCACAACTCCCATCTGTCCGCCCAATGCATCTATCTCACGCACTATTTGTCCTTTCGCAATTCCACCTACTGCCGGGTTGCAACTCATTTGTGCAATCTTACCCATATCCATTGTTATCAGAAGTGTTTCCGATCCCAATGTAGCTGCAGTAACGGCTGCTTCACAGCCGGCATGCCCGGCGCCTACTACTAATATGTCGTAATTAAATTTCATAATTTCTTTGGAAAGAGACAAAGATACTAAAAAAGAAAGCTTTACATGCTGCTCTTATTGTTAATACTGAATAACAAAAATAAAAAGCAGTTGTTTGGTTTGAGTAGAAAATAATGTTTTGAAAGAGAATAGGTCTCGCCAATACTAATCCGTGAAATGAATCGGACAGTGCGGTTCCAAAACCGTATTATACATAAAGGTATTAATCTATCTCTTACGCACAATGCGGGCGGGAGCCGCAATGCGCTTTTACTAAATAAAGAGTGTGCAATCTACGTTTATATACATTTGTAAACAAAAAGCGAGGGCGGTTTACAAAACAATATCAAAATCTCTCAATGTTTTCAATGCATCATTTTCCGCACTGCGCATCATTCTTTCTTCCTCAGGTGTATGGTCATTTAATCCACACAAATGGAGAATCCCATGTATAATTACCCGGTGCAATTCCTCTTCAAATGTTGTTTGATAAGATTGTGAATTTGATTTTACGGTATCCAAACTGATTAATATATCGCCCGAAACGGTGTCTCCTTCGGAGTAATCAAACGTAATAATATCGGTATAAAAATCGTGTTGAAGAAAATCACGATTGGTTTCTAATATTTTCTCATCATCACAAAACAGATAAGCAATTTCGCCTCTCTTCTTATCATGTTTTTCCACCACACTATTTATCCATTTGGATAATTGCGCTTCTTTTATTTTTGGAAATTGTACACCTTCTGCTTCAAAAGTAATTGACATGTGATTGATGAATTTTTACAAATTAACTTCGTTTCTTTCCCTTATTTCTTACCCAAAGAACAGGTAGCTTATAAATATTGCAGCTATAACGCCTGCCAAATCGGCCAAAAGCGCATAGGGAACGGTATAGCGAGAATTTTTAATGTTCACGGCGCCGTAGTAAACAGCAACAATGTAGAATGTTGTGTCGGTTGCACCTTGCAAGACTGAAGAGAGTCGGCCGGCAAAAGAGTCAGCTCCAAATACTCTCATGGTATCAATCATCATTCCGCGCGCACCACTTCCGCTCAACGGTTTCATCAAAGCAGTGGGCATTCCGTCAATCCAGCGCGTATCGCCACCAAATATTCCAACCAAACCTTTCATTCCATCCATTAAAAAATCCATCGCTCCTGATGCCCGAAATACACCAATTCCCACTAAAAGTGCAATTAGATAGGGAATAATTCTGACAGCAGTGTGAAACCCTTCTTTCGCTCCATCGATGAATGCATCAAATACATTGATCTTTTTCATCAGACCCTTAATTAAAAAAACAATGATGATGCAAAAAAGTATAACGTTGGCTATCAAACCGGATACGATATTTACTTGTTCTTGTGGCAAGCTTTGAAAAGCCAATACAGTTAAAGTGATTATTGCTGCTAAACCTCCAAAAAAACCCAGTATTGCTTTGTTGAAGATATTGATTCGTTGCTTAAAACAAACAGCTAACGTCCCTACAAGTGTAGCCACAAAAGTGGCTATCATAATAGGGATGAAAATATCGGATGGATTAGCGGCACCCATTTGTGCACGGTAGACCATTACGGTAATAGGGATAAGCGTGAGACCCGAAGCGTTTAAAACCAGAAACATAATCATCGGGTTGGACGCTTCATTCTTGTTGGGGTTTATTTGCTGAAGTTCGTTCATCGCTTTCAATCCAAATGGAGTAGCAGCGTTGTCCAAACCAAGCATATTGGCCGATATGTTCATAAGGATGGAAGCAGATGCAGGATGACCTTTCGGGATATCAGGGAAAAGTTTTGAGAAAAGAGGAGCCGCAGCGCGTGAAAAAACAGTGATCATTCCACCACGTTCGCCAATTTTCATAATGCCCAACCAGAGCGATAAAACTCCTGTTAGGCCCAATGAAATTTCGAAACCAAGCTTGGCTGTATCAAACGTAGAATTCATTATTTCTGTAAAAATACCCGTATCTCCCAAAAATATGAGTTTGATAAATGCAACCACAAATGCGATGATGAAAAAGGCAATCCAAATATAATTTAAAACCATATCTTACAGAGATATTTGTATATTGAAATGTTCATTGTTAACAAAATATATTGTCAAAGTTACTATTTTATTTGGTGCGATAAAATAATTATTTCTATCTTTATAATCAACCTAATATAGTGCCTATGAATTGGAAGAATTTTTTGCATTTTACTCGTGCGGAAACAATTGCTATTTTGATTGTTTTGATGATTATTGTGCTTTCATTTATTCTCAATATTGTTTTATCAACCCGAAATACTCAAACTTTTTCCATACCCGTGAACGATTCTCTTATTGCGGCTTTTGAACGATTGCAGAATAGCTTAACCGATAAGAAACCTGAGTCAGAGAACTTTGTCTATTCAACTAAAAGAAGAGAAGAGCAACCCACTTATACTAAAAGAACAAGAGAAAACAGAAGTCAATTTACAAAGGATGATCAAAATGAGAAACCCGAGTATATCCAATACGAAAGACAAGAAAAACTATCCGACACCGAATTTATCTATCTGAACGAAACCGACACCGTCATCTGGAAAAAAGTACCCGGTATTGGCAGCGTATACGCTGCGCGTATTGTAAAGTACCGAAACTTGTTAGGAGGATTCACTTCCGTTGAGCAACTGAAAGAGGTTTATGGAATATCGGATGAAGTTTTTCAACAAATTGCTCCTTTTGTTCGCGAAGACGATAATTTTACAAAGCTCAACATCAATGAACTTACATTCAAAGAGATAAATGCGCATCCATACATCAATTATAAGCAAACCAAGGCAATTATGAATTTGCGAAATCGCAAAGGAAATATTCAATCCACGAATGAATTGGCAATGTTAGACGAGTTTACTTCAGAAGATATCGAGAGAATTGCGGCTTATATCGAGTTTTGAGACGTTTCTTTTCTGATGAAAGACAACAAAAGCGTTATCTATTTGTTCTTTATTCAATACCGTCACTCATTCATACCTTACTTTTTATGCGGAATAAAATTTCAATCACCAACCTCCTCTTTTTAGTGTTAATTGCAATCTCCTTTGCTTCGTGTAAGGAGAAGAAATCAAAGCAAATTGATCCTGAATTTGTACAATACATTTCCGGATTTACGTATGGAACAATTTCGCCTCAATCCTATATTCAGGTTGAGTTGGCTCAAGAGATGCCCGCTGTGGAATTGAATGCCGAGGTGAAAGAGAAGTTATTTTCATTTTCTCCTTCCATTAGAGGACAAACGGTTTGGATAAATACACGAACCCTGCGTTTTATTCCTGATGCCAATGAGTTGAAAATGGGAAAAGAGTACACTGCAAAACTGCATTTGGATAAACTGCTGAAAGTGGAAGGTAAGTTTCGCACATTTGATTTCTATTTCAAAGTGAGTGAGCAGAATTATAGTTTCGATTTATTGCCTTATTCCCCTTTGAGTAGCAATGATTTGAATTGGAATAGTGTGCAAGGCACATTGAAGCTGATAAACCCGGCTACCATTGAAGATATACAAAATATGTTTGTACTGAAAGGAGCAAACAAAGAAGCTAAAATGAATGTAACTCCTCTGAGCGAAACATCTTACCGTATTGTGGTGGACAGCCTGCTGCGAACATCTAAAAAAGAAACTTATACACTTCGTGTTGATGGGAAATCTATTGGTGTGAAAAGCGACGAGAAGCATAGCATCGAACTACCCGCAATACCCGAAACGGAATTAGAGATAATTGATGTGAGAATATCTAATGACGGTGCATCACACATCCGTGTAACATTTAGCAGTCCATTGGCTTTGGATCAAGATATGCAAGGTCTGATTGTAGCTTCAGGTGTGAATAATTATACTTATCGAATCGATAAAAATATACTTTATATCTATACTGAAATCTTTCCGAAAGATGAACTCAATCTGCAACTGAACGAAGGTATTAAGAACAATACAGGATTAGCGCTGAGCAAAGATTATACATATCAGCTAAAAGTTGATGATGAAAAACCACAAATAAAAGTAGAGAAGAGTGGAAATATATTGCCCGATTCAGAGCAACTCACACTGCCATTTAGTGCAGTAAATCTATGGGCAGTGGATGTAAAGGTCATTAAGATATACCAAAACAACATTCTCTATTTTCTTCAATCAGGTTCATTATCGGGAGATTCGCAAGGCGAAATACGTCGTTTTGGACGATTGATTAAAAAAGTTCGTATTCGTCTTGATTCGGATAAAACAAAAGACCTTTCGCGCTGGAATCAATTTGCCATAGATTTAGCTCCACTTATTGAACAAGATCCCGGAGCTGTTTATATGGTTCAACTATCTATGCAACAGGACTATTCGCTATATAAATGTGGTGGAATAACCCCTGCTATTCCTCAGGGTACAAATATACGTAGTTTTTCTAATGAACTCATTACCGAAGAAGACGAATCTGTATGGGACGAAGCGCAGCCTTATTATTATGAGCAAATAGATTGGAGCGAATATAACTGGAAAGAAAAAGATGATCCTTGCAAACCTACCTATTACATGGATAGAGAAAGAGTAATAGAAACTTTCGTTTTGTCTTCAAATATTGGCATGATAGCCAAAGCTGGCAATAATAATCAGTTGAGTATTGCAGTGACCAATATTCTTACTACCGACCCAATATCGGGAGCAAAAGTGACGGTTTATAACTATCAAATGCAGGAAATGGGCGCTACCACAACCGATAGGAACGGCTTTGCCGATATCGAATATCAAAAGGGAAGGCCTTATGTAGTTACTGCCGAAAAGGGAGATGAAAAGGGATACTTGGAACTGAAAGAAGAGTTGTCTCTCTCGTTGAGCAACTTTGATGTGAGTGGAAAAGAGATACAAAAAGGAATCAAAGGATATATCTATGGTGAAAGAGGTGTTTGGCGTCCTGGTGATACCATCCATGTGTCATTTATTTTGGAAGATAAAGAACAAAAGCTTCCCAAAAACCATCCCGTAATATTAGAAGTTTATACTCCAAAACGCCAGTTTTTCCAACGACAAGTTGAAACTAACAATGAAAATGGATTTTATACTTTTACCATCGTAACCGATCCTTCGGCTCAAACAGGTGTTTGGCAATCTTATATAAAAGTTGGTGGTACTTCTTTCTATCAACCGTTGCGCATTGAATCCATTAAACCCAATAGATTGAAAGTACGATTGGATACCGACTCTGTTTTCGATGCGAGTAAAGGTGCGTTTTCTGGCACGTTGAATGCACAGTGGTTGCATGGCGCACCTGCCTCTAACTTAAAAGCTGAGGTAACTCTTTCGCTCTCAAAGAGCGAGACGCCCTTTAAGAACTTCGAAAGCTATGAATTCAATAACCCCCTTTCGCAGTTTAGTTCAAATCAGCATAAACTATTCGAAGGAAATCTGAATGCTTCAGGCGTTGCAGGAATTAATACGAAAGTCCCAATGGCCGAAAATGCCCCCGGCATGTTGCGTGGCAATATTCTTTCGCGTGTATATGAAACGGGTGGCGATATGAGCTTTTATGCTCAAACTATATATTATTCACCTTACAATGTATATGCCGGAGTGAAAGTACTTGGTACAAGGAAGGGCGAGTTTCTTGAAACAGACCAGCCACTTACTTTTGACGTGGTATCGTTAACTCCCAATGGAAAAAAGGTATCTCGAAGCAATATGTCTTATAAGATATATAAACTCAGCTGGAGTTGGTGGTGGAACAGTTCGGAAGAAGATTTAGGTTCTTATATCAATAGCACTTCTGTGAGTCCCGTTGCACAAGGCAGTTTATCCACTACAAACGGAACGGGCAAAGTAAACTTTCAGGTTGATTATCCCGATTGGGGACGTTACCTCATTTTAGTGAAAGACACGGAAAGCGGTCACACTTCAGGATCGGTGTTTTATGTTGATTGGCCTGAATCGCGCGGACGCGCCAATAGGAAAGATCCGGATGGTTTAACTATGCTTGCTTTCTCTACTGATAAACCTGTCTATCAAGTTGGAGACAAAGCAACTGTGACCATTCCTAAGAGCACAAAGGGAAGAGCCTTTATAAGTATCGAGAACGGCACACGGATTATCCAGCGCGAATGGATTAAGACTTCTGAGGAAGAAGATACCAATTACTCATTTACCATCACTGAAGAGATGAATCCAAATGTGTACGTTTTTGCAACTTTGTTGCAACCACATGCGCAAACAATCAATGATTTACCTATACGCATGTATGGTGTTCAGAATATTGAAGTGGAAAACAAAGATAGTCGTTTGACTCCTGTGATATCAATGCCGGGCGAACTGCGACCGGAAAAAGAGTTCACCGTTTCCATCTCAGAAAAAGCCAAAAAGCTTATGACCTATACGTTGGCTATAGTTGACGAAGGTTTACTGGATTTAACCGCTTTTAAAACTCCCAATGCATGGGATTATTTCTATGCACGCGAAGCGTTAGGCGTCCGCACTTGGGATCTGTTTGATCGTGTGTTGGGCGCAAACAGTGGTATGTTTGGTCCGCTGTTAAGCATTGGAGGCGATGAAGCACTAAAAGCATCAAGCGATAAAGTGAACCGATTTAAACCTATTGTTCGTTTTATGGGACCATTCACATTGAAAAAAGGTGAAACTAAAACGCATAAACTAAAACTGCCTCCTTATGTGGGTTCAGTTCGAGTAATGGTTGTGGCTGCCGGTAATGGTGCTTACGGCAGTGCCGAAAAAACTGTTGCTGTAAACAATCCACTTATGACATTATCCACACTTCCAAGAGTGATGGGACCAAACGAGGAGGTCTGGCTGCCCATCAATGTGTTTGCAATGGACAATTCGGTACGAAATGTGCAAGTATCAATTGAAACAAACGGATTGTTGAAAACTGAAAATGGAACATCACAAACTGTTCAATTTGATAAAATTGGTGATCAGATTGTTTATTTTAAACTAAAAGCTGATGCCAAAACCGGAGCAGAGCAAGTTCGCATTAAAGCGACCGGTGGCGGACAAACTGTCACTGAGGTTATCGATATAGGTATTCGCAATCCGAATCCTCCTATCATTGTGAGCGATGCGCAACTAATAGATGCAAATGGAAGTGCTCAATTATCTCTA